>Ga0134128_10000069_pt1 | contig 142186 bp, 98 predicted proteins | sample KB31754_FD_96462 | JGI IMG/M metagenome (GOLD analysis project Ga0134128, IMG submission 96462) | Terrestrial soil microbial communities with excess Nitrogen fertilizer from Kellogg Biological Station, Michigan, USA - KB3-175-4 | ecosystem: Environmental > Terrestrial > Soil > Unclassified ... | reverse complement strand
GCGGCGGCCCCCACGTCCGCCCCAACTGCCCCGGCAGGTCTGGATCAACCCGCCGGTTCAGGAGGCAAAAGCTCTCTAAACTTCCAGCCCAGGTGTCTCACTTTCATTGACAAGCACCGCCGCCGCCGGAATGGCATCCCCACGCCGGGCGCAGTGTGCAACCGCACTGCGAACTCTTTCACGCCGCTTTGCGGCCCTTCGTACCAGTCCGGATGGAAGTCTTCGTTTTGGATTTAGCCGATTTCGCCTTCGAGCCGGCCTTGCCGCGTATCGTCGCGTGCGAAGATCCCGATGTCTTCGATTTGGCTCGTCCCGTTCCAACCTGCATCTGCCTCTTGCGCGGCGACGCCGACATTGTGCGTTTACCCCGTGAACGCGCGGCTTCCGTTTCCGGGTAGATGAATTTATGAAATCTGCTACCCGGCTTATCGTCGTAAACCAGCTTCAACCCTTTTTCATCGAACACGCGGAAGAAGCTGTCCCAATCCACTTCCTCCAGCCCCGAAGCTGATGGCGGCGAGAACTCGAATCGCAGCATTGCCCCGGTGCGGCTGACCACAGCCGGGATCGCATTGTGGATCTTGGCCCAGTTCCGAATTTCTTCGTGGTCGCGGGTTGTTTCAGATGCCATACCGCACCAGATGCCGCAGCCGCGGCTATTTGTTGCCGCGCTTCAAACCGCGTGTTCCCGGTGAGCCTCCGTCTCGCCGATCGCGTTCCGCCTGTGGCCATGCCGTGAGAGTTTCGTGCCGTGGGCGTCCCAAGCACCGCCATCTCCTGCTATCCTCAGTCTCCATGAGACCCTTACCTGCCTTCTTGCTCGGATTCGCACTCGCTGCCGCGACCGCTGCCTCGGCCCAAGTCCCGGCCAACGCGCCGCTCGCCGAGCAAATCCTGCAGCAACTGGTCAATATTAATAGCACCGACGCCATGGGGACGACCGTCGCCGCCACCGCCATGCGCCAGCGCCTGCTCGACGCCGGCTTTGCCCCCGCTGATGTAGTGCTGGTTGGCGCCAATCCCAAGAAGCAAAACATGGTCGCTCGCCTCCGCGGCTCCGGCCAGCGCCAGCCCATTCTCCTCATCGGCCACCTCGACGTAGTCGAGGCCCGCCGCGTGGATTGGACCACGGATCCCTTCCAGCTCATTACTAAGGACGGCTACTTTTATGGACGCGGCACCCAGGATATGAAAGACGGCGATGCCAACTTCATGGCCGCCCTGATCCGGCTCAAGCGCGAGGGCTACCATGGCGACCGCGACATCATTCTCGCCCTCACCGCCGCCGAGGAAGGCGGATCCGATAATGGCGTCGATTGGCTCGTCCACAACCGGCGCGACCTGATCAACGCCGCCTTCGTGCTCAATGCGGATGGAGGCGGTGTCGACTCCATCAACGGCAAACCCATGTTCCTGGCGGTCGACGCCTCCGAAAAACTGTACGCCGACTTCCAGCTCTCAACCACCAATCCCGGCGGCCATAGCTCGCTGCCCGTGCCCGACAATGCCATCTATCACCTGGCCAACGCGCTCCACCGCATTCAGCAGTACCAGTTTCCGTTCGAGCTGAACTCGGTCACGCGTGGATTTTTCACCGCCCGCGCCAAGCTCGAATCGGGACAGCGCGCCGCCGACGAGAGAGCCATCCTCGCCACCCCGCCCGACCCCTCTGCCATCGCCCGCCTCTCGAAGGATCCGGAGTTAAACGCCACCATGCGCACCACCTGTGTCGCCACCCGTCTCTCCGCCGGCGATGCCAACAACGCGCTTCCGCAAAACGCCGAAGCCATCGTCAACTGCCGCATCATGCCCGGCCACCCCGCCCTCGATATCCAAAAGCAGCTCCAGTCCATCGTTGCCGATCCTAAGATCAAAATCCGCTACGTGCGCGACGATGGACAAATGTTTGACGAAGCGCCCGGCGGCGCGCCCGCGCGCCCGGTGGAGTTAAGTCCCGATGTGATGGGCCCAATCAGCCAACTCGCCAAACAAATGTGGTCGGGCCTGCCCGTGATCCCCGATATGGCCACCGGCGCCAGCGACGGCAAATACACCAACGCCGCCGGCCTGCCTACCTACGCCGTCAGCGGCGTTCAAATTGACGAGAACGACGTCCGCGCCCACGGACGCGACGAGCGGATCGGCGTCGCCAGTTTCGATCGCGGAACGGAATTTCAGTACCGGCTTCTTCGCCTGCTCACCCAGATGTAGTAAGCTGCCTACGAGAATATCCACCATGCCGAGACGACGCCCGCTCTTACTCATCGCCGCGATGTTCGCGCTCTCCGTCGGGCTCGCCGCGCAGGCCAAGCCCGTCGCCGTGGTGCAGCCGGGCGCGCCCGGCACCGCCTCCAGGACCATGGCCAAGGTGCCGGCATTTCACGATCCCGCCTTCACCCCCGCCGATGTCGAGTTCATGCAGGGCATGATTCATCACCATGCCCAGGCGCTCACCATGGTCGCCATGATTCCCAGCCACAGCACAAACCGCCAACTCCGCATGCTCGGCGACAAAATCCAGTTGGCGCAGCGTGACGAAATGAAAATGATGAAGGAGTGGCTCAAGGCCCGTGGCCAGCCCGTTCCCATGGACATGCCCGACGGCGGCATGATGATGGGCTCCGCCACCATGGCCCCCATGCCCGGCATGCTGACCCCGGCGCAAATGAAAGCGCTGGCCGCCGCCAAAGGGCCTGCCTTCGACAAGCTGTTCCTGACCGGAATGATCCAACACCACACCGGCGCGCTCAACATGGTCGCCGACTTGCGTGCCCAGGGCGGCGGTAAGGAAATCAATATTGCCGACTTTCTGATCGGTGTTGACACCGATCAGCGCATGGAAATTGACCGTATGAATGGAATGCTGGGGAGGCGTGCTCAATGAACTCTATGACTCTACTCAAACGAATGAACCCGCGCTACGCTGCTGTTATTGCCTTCGCTCTCTGTGCGCCGCTCGCCCTTGTGGCCCAGCAAGCGGGCGCCACCGATCAGGCTCCCGGCTGTTGGCCGGCCGGCGAATACACCGCGCCCACCACCCCGCCCGTCCTTCCCGTCGCGGCATTTGCCACCGGCGGACGAGGTGCCGCCGCCCCCGTCCACAAACCCGATCCGCGCGAATGCCTCAAGGCCGGTCTCAACGACGCCGGCGAGGCTGCCGAGAACATGGAACTCGTCACCACCCTCCATCAACCCGAGGGCATGTTCGACCCCAATCCCAGCCCCACCGGACGCAGCCTCGATTACGCCAACTCCGATCTCGCCTTCGGCAAGAACGGCAAACTCGCCATCCAGGGTAATTTCCACGGCTTGATCTTCTATAACCTGAATGACCCCGCCCATCCCAAGCTACAGACCATCGTGAGCTGCCCCGGCGGCCAGGGTGACGTCTCCATTTGGGGTAACTTGGCTTTTATGTCGGTCGAGAGTTACGGCCGCCTCGACTGCGCTCAGCCCCCGCCCCGCCCCGTGGTCGCGCGCGTTCCCGGCGCCGCTCGCGGACCGCGCGTCGCCCCGCCCCCCGATCCGGCCCGCATGTACGGCGTGCGCATCTTCGATATCTCCAACCCGCTCAAGCCCGTCCAGGTCGCCGATGTCCAGACCTGCCGCGGTTCGCACACCCATACCCTGGTGACCTCGCCCAAGGACAAGGAGAATCTCTACATCTACGTCTCCGGTACCGCCGGCGTGCGCTCCGCCCAGGAAATGCCTGGCTGCGACAGCGGCGGCCCCGACGATCCCCACACCTCGAGCTACGGCATTGATGTAATTAAGGTGCCGCTCTCGCACCCGGATAAAGCGGCGGTAGTTAACCACGCCTACATCTTCGCTGACGCCAACACCGGCGTCATTGACAGCATCTCCGGCCGCGCCCAGGGCTCCGGCGAGCCCATGGCTCGCCCCACCGTCGGCTGCCATGACATCACCGCCTATCCCTGGCTTGGTCTCGCCGGCGGGGCTTGCGCCGGCAACGGCATCCTGCTCGACATCAGCGACCCGGTTCATCCCAAGCGGCTTGACGATATGGCCGACCCGGCCTTCTCCTTTTGGCATTCGGCGACGTTCAGCAACGACGGCAGCAAGGTGCTGTTCTCCGATGAATGGGGCGGCGGAACCCAGCCGCGCTGCCGGCCTGAGGATCCGCCCAACTGGGGCGGCGATGCCATCTTCGATATCGTCGGCACCGGTGCCGAACGCCATCTAAAATTCCAGGGCTACTACAAGATGCCCGCCTGGCAGACCGACGCCGAGAATTGCGTTGCCCATAACGGCGCGCTCATTCCTGTGCCCGGCCGCGACATCATGTCCCAGGCCTTCTATCAGGGCGGCGCGACGGTGTTTGATTTCACCGACGGCAAACACGCCAAGGAGATCGCCTACTTCGACCGCGGACCCATCTCCGCCGACCACATGGTCATCGGCGGCTACTGGTCGGTGTACTGGTACAACGGCTATCTCTACGGATCGGAAATCGCCCGCGGCTTCGATGTGTTCCAGTTGAAGCCCAGCGAGTACCTGTCGCAGAACGAAATCGACGCCGCCAAAACCGCGCGCTGGGAAGGCAGCGGCATGCCCGGCGACCTGAACGTTCAGGATCAGGGACACTATTACTGGCCCGCCAGCTTCGTCGTCGCCCGCGCCTACATTGATCAACTGGTGCGCGATAAGTCCCTGACCAGCGATCGCGCCGACGCGTTAAACGCCGCCATGAAGGCGGTCGAAGACGCTCCGGCAGGCCAACGCCGCGAGGCGGCGGCGAAAGTTGACGCCCTGGCCTCCGAACTCACCAGGCAAGCCGCCACTGCCCCGCCGCTCGACGCCAACCGCCTGAAAGGCGCCGCCGAGAACATGACCAAAGCGGCCGCCAAGTAACCGCGGCGCTTTTAGTAACCCTCTCGCCCGCCCCCTCCGGGGCGGGCGGTTTTTTTTTTAGCGCTAGCGCAAACGTCGCGGCTCCCGCGCCGCGTAGTTGGGCAACTTTTATGATGTCCGTTTCCGCATGGACCTTAATCCGCAGGCAGTGCCAGCGCCTGGTGAACTTCCTGAACGCCCTTTAAGAATGTTACTATTCTAGGCCAGTGAGACATATGGCGAAATACTGCTTCCTGTCGGCGATGCTGGCATGCGCGCTCTTCCTGCCCCGGCCCGCCGCCGCCCAGACCGATGAAATTCAGGTCTACGACGCGGGCATTGCGCCGGTTGGCGTTTTTAATTTGACCCTGCATAACAACTTCACCCCCGACGGCATTGCCATCCCCGCCTTCGCCGGCGCCGTCACCGCCAACCATTCCTGGAATGGCGTCCCCGAGTGGGCTTACGGCGTCACGCCATGGTTCGAAGCCGGCCTTTACATGCCGCTCTACAGCGATGATCGCGCCACTGGCTTCGGCTTGAACGGCTTCAAGTTGCGCACGCTTTTCGTAAGCCCGCACGCCGCCGATCGCCGCTTTTTTTACGGCGTCAACTTCGAGTTCAGTGTCAACGCCAACCGCTGGGACACTTCGCGCTACACCTCCGAGGTGCGCCCCATCTTCGGCTGGCATCTCAAGCCATGGGACATCGTCATTAATCCCATCGTTGACACCAAGTACAAAGGCGGCCTTTCGAATCTCGAGTTCGTACCCGCCACCCGCCTCGCCTACAACTTTTCGCCCACCTGGGCCATGGCGGTTGAGGAGTACGACGACTTCGGCCCCCTCCATCAATTTGTGCCGACCAATACCCAGTTCCACGAGACCTGGCTGGTGGCCGATCACCCCATCAAAGGAGTGAGCGTCGAGGCCGGCGTCGGCTACGGCCTCACCAATAGTTCCGACCGCGTCACCCTTAAACTCATCCTGTCGCGGGATCTCAACAAACCCAAAAACTAATGGTTTTTAACTCCGGCCGGCGCCGCCACCGTCGCCGCCGCCTTGGGCTTTTCCTGAAGCGAGTTGAGGTAATCGGCCATGGCGATGTGCGGAATGCCTTTGCCGTACCACACCGGCATCGGCGCGTCTTTCAGGTAATGGTCGAAAAACTCCTTCATGCGCACGGTGTAGTCTTTCTGGTTGGCGCGCCGCGCCAGGCTGTGGTTTTCGCCCGGATACTCCAGTAACACGACCGGTTTCCCCAACCGCCGCAGCGCGTTGAAGTACTCCATACCCTGGGTGAAATCCACCGCCCCGTCGGTGTCGTCGGAGAGAATCAACAGCGGAGTGTGCACGTTTTTCACCTGCGCCACCGGGCTGTTGCGCGTGTACGCCTCCCAGTTGTCCCACGGACCGCTGCTGAACCGGCCCTGCGAGGCTTCGAAAATCTCGCCGTTGGTCACGCCCGAGTTCTTGTACACCAGGTCGTACATGCTGATCATGTCGGTCAGCGGCGCCCCGGCGATGGCGGCGGCGAACATATCGGTCTGCGTCACCGTGAAGGCGGTCTGATATCCGCCCCAGGAATGCCCGTGGATGCCGACGTGCTTCGCGTCCACAACCCCCGTCGCGATCGCCGCCTTCACCGCCGGCACCAGGCACCAAACAGCCGACATTCCCGGGTCATTGACCTTGTAGGTAATATCGGGATCAAAAACCGCGTAGCCATTGCTGTTGTACGCCGAAATGCTGAAGCCATTGCCGGTCGGCCGCGCGTACTCGAACGCGTTCTGCGACATTTTTTCGTAATAGTAAACAATCGTCGGGTACTGCTTGCCCTTTTGGTAATCGGCCGGCAAATGCAGCGCCCCTTGCAGTTTGTCCCCCTTGGCGCTGGTGTAATTCACCAGGATGGTGCCGCTCGACCAGAGAAACGGCTTCTGCTGATCTCCCAATTGCGTCAGCCGCCGCGGGTTGGTCAACGTGGCGTCGGCGACGTAATAGTCCGGCGCATCCTGATAGGTTTGCCGGGTGAAGAAATAATCGTCCGCCTTCTTGGCCTTCACCAGTCCGCCGTAGGCGGCTTCGTCGAACATAATGCGGTGAGCGCCCGGCTGGCCCGGGGTAATCAACGCCAATCCATTTTTCTTGGTCCATTCGCCGTACGCTTCCAGATACAGCGGCTTCGAGAGGTTGTAGCCATGTTGATCCTCATCGAGAATCATGGGCTGCCGGTAACGGATTTGCTGCTGCTTCCCGTCGCCGGTCAAGTTCGCTGCCGCCCCCGCCGCGACCGGTACCCGCCAGATGTCCCAACCGTCGGAGAGCAGCAGGTTGCGGCTGTCGCTCGTCCAGCCCAGCATCGGCTCCGGCGGATTGACCACGTTGTGATCGTCCTCGTGGTTGATAAACGATGTCGCCACCCCCGCTGTCAAATTGCGCGAGGTTCCGCTGGCCATGTCGTAGTCCCAGTAATTGCCGTCCTGGTAGTAGGCAAACCTCGTCCCGTCGGGCGAGACGCCATCCGGATACCGGCATTTTTGTATGGCGAGCTTGCGCTCCCCGCTGGCCAGATCGATCGTGTACAAATCCGTGAAACGTTGTCCATCCAGGTGCGACATTAATTCGTAGGGAGCGACCGACCGCCCCACCGCGAAGCGCTGGTGCGGTGCTATCGTCACCTCGCGCACCGTATCGTCGGCCAGCCGGATGAACTTCCCGCTGTCCAAACGGTACTCCGCCAGGTAGCTGAAGTTTTCGTCCTGGCTCGCCTCCACGATCTGCTCCGACTGCAGCCGCGGGTCCTGGTAATTCCAAATCACCAGGTTCACCTTGTCGGCGGGGTCGTCGGCCGGCGCCGGCGCCGCCGCATCATCTGCGGCGTTCGCGCCCGGCTCGCGCGGCTTTAGCGCGCGAATGCCGAAACTAAACGATTGCAAGTCATCGCTCCACGCTGGAGCGCGGTTGGGGCTGACGCTCATCCCCTCGGGAAAGCCGGTCGCCTTCGCCGGATCAAAGACTACCTCCCGCGGCGCTGCCTCGCCGTCGAAATGCGTAAAGCCAATCACGCTATAGACCTTTTCTTGCCAGGCGCGATCCTGCGTACCTTTGAGCGCCGCCAGCGCGGTTCCTGTCTCATTCCAGGTTAAGTGGCGATAAATGGCCTGGTCGTCGGAATCGAGCGAGCGCGTGCTGCCCGTCGTCAGGTCGCGGTACTGCACGCCGTTGCCGGCCTTGTCGGTCGCGGCAATCGTCCAGGCGAGGTACCGCCCGGCGCGATTGAAGCTGAATTCCCCCACGCTGCCAAGGTTCGCCTCCTGCCCGCTCGCCAGCTCGCGCAAAATCAAATCCGTCCCCTCCGGGTCGCTTTCGGTGTTCGCCGCGCCACCGCGTCCGCCGCGCCCCGCGGCGCCCCCACCGGCGCCGGCATTCGCCGGCGCCGGCGGCAGCTTCTGCATTGCGACCCATGCCGGGTTGTCCCCCGAAAAAGCAAAGCGCCGTACCCGCGCAAAATTCACTTCCTTGCCGGTCGCCAGGTCCACGAGCCCCGCGTGCGTCTCGATTGGCTTCCGTTGCCGTCGCAGCGCCGCCTGCGCCGCGTGTGTCGGATATGCCAGGAACGCCGCGTAATGCCCGTCACTCGAAAACGCCAAATTGGCCGCCGCCCCGCCCCCGCGCCCGCCTCCACCGCCGCCGTACGGTGGCACCGGCGCTTCGCCGATGTTAAACGTGTACTGCTTATCGCCATGACTCTCGCGAAACACGACCTGCCCGTCGCCCTCGAGCGACGTCAGTCTATAGCCGAACCAGGCGCCATTGTTCGACACCGCCGTTCCCGCCGTGCCTTTCCAGGCCATGATGTCGTCCAACCCGATCGGCCGCTGCTGCGCCCCCAAAGCCAGCGCAGCCATAGTCACAAAAAGACCCAGTCCCAACAGTTTTGCGAGTTTCATAACGCCATTCCTCGGCGTCAGTGTAACTCACTTCGAGCATAATGGGCCCATGCCGCCACGCCTGCTCTATTTCCCCGCCGCGCTGCTCGCCTTGGCCTGTCTCCTGCCCGCGCAAACCACCAACTACCTCAAGCGCGATGTCATGATCCCCATGCGCGACGGCGTCAAGCTGCACACCGAAATCTACTCGCCCAAGGACGCCGCCGCTCCGCTCCCGTTCCTCATCACCCGCACCCCCTATGGCACCAACGACGACGCCCAGGGATACAGCCGCCAGCTCAACGCCTACCGCGACATGCTCACCGAAGGCTACATCTTCGTCATGCAAGACATCCGCGGCCGCTACGGCTCCGAGGGCCAGTTCGTAATGCAGCGCCCGCCCCGCGATCGCAAGGTTGCCAATTCAATCGACGAAGGCACCGACACCTACGACACCATCGCCTGGCTGCTCAAGAACGTCCCTAACAACAATGGACGCGCCGGCCTGCTCGGCATCTCCTATGGCGGATGGCTCACCACCATGGCGCTGCTCGAGCCCCACCCCGCGCTCAAGGCCGCCTCCGAGCAAGCCTCGCCCGCCGACATGTTCCTCGGCGACGACTTTCATCACAACGGCGCCTTCCGCCTCAGCTACGGCTTCGAGTACGCCGCCGAAATGGAGACCGGCAAAACCAACTACACCTTTCATTTCGACCAGTACGACACCTATGACTGGTATCTAAACCTCGGACCGCTCACCAACGTCAACGCCAAGTACCTCCACGGTTCACTCCCCACCTGGAACGACTTCGTTGCCCATCCCAACTACGACGAGTTCTGGAAGAAGCAGGCCTTTCCGCGTTACCTCGAAAACCTAACTCTCACCGTCCCCAATCTCAACGTCGCCGGATGGTGGGACCAGGAAGACTTCTACGGTCCAATCAAGATTTACCAACTGCTCCAGGCCCACGACACGCACCATTTCAACTATCTCGTCGCCGGACCCTGGAACCACGGCGGCTGGGGCAACGGCGCCGGCGATCACCTCGGCGCGATTCAATTCGGCTCCCCCACCAGCGAATATTTCCGCGCCCAGGTGCAGGCGCCATGGTTCGCGTACTGGCTGAAGGATAAAGGCAAGCTCCCCTTCACTAAGGCCCTGACATTTCAAACCGGCTCCAATAAGTGGGTTCCAACCGCCGCCTGGCCTCCCGTGGCCGGCGTCACGCGCGAAAAATTCTATTTCGCTCCCGGCGCGAAACTCGTTTCGACTCCGCCCGCCGACGTAGCCTCCACCGCGTTTGATCAATATCGCTCTGATCCCGCACGCCCCGTGCCCTACCGCCACCGCCCGATCGAAGAGACCTACGGACCCGGAAGCCACTGGTACACCTGGCTGGTCGAAGATCAACGCTTCGTTGATTCACGCCCCGATGTCGCCCACTGGTCCACGCCGCCTCTTGACCAGGATGTCTGCGTCGCCGGCGACATTGTCGCCAATTTATTCGCCTCAACGTCCGGCAGCGACAGCGATTGGGTTGCAAAATTAGTCGACGTCTATCCCGATCAGGACGCCGCTCAACCGGCCATGTCCGGCTATCAGCTCATGGTTGCGGATGAGGTGTTCCGGGGCCGCTTCCGCCATTCCTTCGAAAAGCCCGAAGCCATCGTGCCCGGACAGGTCGAGCCCTACCGCATCGATCTGCACACCAACGACCATTGCTTCCTGGCCGGCCATCACATCATGGTGCAGGTGCAAAGCACCTGGTTCCCGGTCATCGACCGCAACCCGCAAACGTTCGTGCCCAACATTTTCCAGGCCCGCGCCGGCGACTACGTCGCCGCCACGCAGCGCATCTACCGCTCCGCGCGTTACCCGTCAAACGTCGAGCTACCCGTCCTGGCGCATTAAGCGCCTATCATTATCGGCTCGCGCTCAGCGTCACTGAGGCAACGTGCTTGTCCCAGGAAAGCGTTAAGCTGGTCGGGCTGAGCGCATAATGCAAATGCTCGACCGGCGCCGCCGGAACACTCATCGTCATCGGCACCCGTCCCAGATCCTGCTTGGCATCGTAGGTGAGGCCCCACTGCCCGGTTTGCTTGTTGACGATCAACTGCCAGTGATCCGGATCGGAGACCAAAACGTACAACGTGTAATCACCTTTGGGCACGTTCAAATCGCCGACCATGAGGTCGGTGCCGGTGTGAAACGCAGTCGCCGAATTGGCGCCCGCCCGCCAAACCGGGTACGTCGGGTCGTGCGATAGCAACCCGCCCGGGCCAAAAATCTGCCGCCCTTTCACCGACGGCGACGAGTACTTGATCGTCACCGCTTGTCCATTGATGGTGGTGCTCGCCTCGGCCGGAGGGCTGGCCGGCGGCTTCTTCGATTGCGGCTTGGCCTGTTGCGCAACGGCTAACCCGACACCCATAAGTCCAACCAGGGTCAAACGTGTAATGGCATGCATAGCAATCAGTATAAATCCTCATGCATTCGGCCGGACATGCCCGCGCGTATCCTGTATCTGAACAGCATGACCGCCGACCCCCGGATCGTAGACGATGAAGCCTTCACAGCGCTCGTTCGCGCGCATCAGGCCATGGTCTTCAGCCTGGCTTGGCGCATCGTGGCCCACCGCGAGGTGGCCGAGGAGTTGGCCCAGGATGTCTTCTGCGAGCTTTTCCAGCATCTCGGCGAGCTCGAGTCCGACCGCCACGTCCTGTTCTGGCTGCGTCAGGTGACCACCCGGCGCGCCATTGATCAATTGCGCCGCGCCCGGCTCCGTCCCCGCGTCGGGCTCGAAAGCGCTCCCGAGCCGATCGCGCCCGCCGCCGATTCCGATCCCTGGCGCGACCAGCGCCTGCAGGCATGCGTCGCCGAACTGCCGCCCGACCAGCGCATCGCCGTCACGCTCCGCTATCAGGAAGACATGGACCCGATGGAGATCGCCCGTATGCTCGGTGAAAACGTCAATACAATAAAGAGTCGCCTGCAGCGAGCGCTGCAAACCCTGCGCACGCGCGCGGAGTTGATGGAGGTGGTGTCGTGAAATCCGATCAGGAATTGGAACAAGCCCTGCGCCGGGCTCTGCGGCCGCAAGCGCCCCCGCGCGATCTCGCCGCCCCCGTCCTGGCTCGCCTGCGCGCGCGGCCGGTTGCCAAACGCCCCTACTTTGCCTGGCTGGCCCTCGCCGCCTGCGTCCTGCTCGCCGCCGGCGTAATCGTTCGGTACACGCGCCAACAAGTCCAACAGCGCGAGGCCCGCGCCAGCGCCGCTCGCATCATCTCCGCCCTCAATCTGGCCAGCGCCGATTTGAGCCGCATTCAGCAACGCATTCGCACCGCCCCGGTGCCGCGTATAGGCCAGTAGAGGCAAATGTCAATGCGAATACAATCCATCCTGATCGCCGCCGCCTTGCTCGTCCCGCTCGCCGCGCAGCAATCGCCACTCAAGCTCGACATTCCCGGCCTGGCCGCCAAGGCCGATGCAGTCAACGATGTTTCCCTCGACGGCGCCGTGCTCAAAATGGGATTGGCCTTCATCGAAAAAAGCGACTACGGAAACGACCACCCCGTCAATCGCCGCGACCGCGATCTGCTCTCGCGCCTCAAGGGTATTTACGTCAAGAGCTACGAGTTTCATCACAACAACAACCCCGTCACTCCCGCCGACCTCGCCCCGCTCCGCGACCAGTTGACGCACTCCGGTTTTAGCCGCATTGTCAGCGCGCGCTCCAAGCGCGACAACGAGAGCGATGAGGTCTATCTCCACACCGGCGACGATGGAAACATTCTCGGCCTGGTGGTGATATCGCTGCAGTCCGACGAACTCGATCTGGTCAATATCGTCGGCCGCATCGAACCCGCCGATCTGGTCTCGCTCGGCGGCCACCTCGGCATTCCCGGCATTGAAATCAACTCCAAGGCGGGCCACTAACATGCGCCGCGCCGCCGTCGTCCTCGCGCTCGCCGCCTCTCTGACGCTGCCCCTGGGTCTCAACGCCAGCCAACCCTTTAACGACGTCGTCCGCGAGATTGGCGCCGCCCTTCACTCGCAGCCGTTGCATCCTCATCTGCTCGGAATGGTGAGTTTCATGGGACGCGTGGCCCATCCCCACGGCGTCAGCGGCTTCCATCTGGCATTGTTCTCCGCCCCCCGCGCGCTCGACCTTGAAACGACTGTCGGTCCCGTGCTCGATCCGTCATGGCACCGCATGGTGAAGAGCACCGAATGCGAAAGCGGCCAGCAAAGCCTGATCTACGTCCGCCCCGACGGCCACAATCTCGACATGCTCATCGTTGCTCTCAACGATGACAACGACCGTCAAGTGGCCGTGATCACGATGAACATCCGCCCCGATCAACTCGTGGGCGAGCTCGACCACCACCGCAACAAAACTCCGCTCGCGAATTTCTAATCCCGCCCCGCCACCGTCAAAAAAAAGTTCACCGCCCTTTGTTGACATCATGATGTCAACAAAACATCATCATGATGTGCGTACGACTTTGGCCATTGCCGTTGTGCTTCCCCCGATGCGCATCTGGCCGCATTGGCTCTGGAAAATGGCGCGTTCCTTTGCAGCTCAGGCCACGGTTTCTCTCGTTTTCGCGGCCTGCGCTGGAGCAACCCCCAGTTCAGCCTACTGACCGCTCTTTGCCTCCCCGGCGGTGATCGTGGTCCAGGGGAAGGCATCCATGTCTTTCAGAACCGATTTCTGCCAGGCAAACTGCGGATGCGCCGCCAGCCACGCCGCCGAGTTGAAGTTCATCCCGCAAGCATGGCCCGAAGCCGCGGTGAACTCCATCTTCGCCGCCATGTCGGAATCAATCGCCTTGTTTTGCACCGCGCCCGAATCGTTGTACGGCGTTTCGCCGCGCGGCGAGAGATCGTGGTGCCCGCATAGCGTTCGCTCGCTCGGCGCGTTGTCCTTCTTCAAAAACGTGTCGTAGTGGTCGGCTTCAAACTTCTGCGCCGCGGCAACGTCAATCTTGCCCTTGTACTGCGCCATGAGCTGCAGCCAGCGCACGTGCCGCGCATTGGCGCTGGCGCCCAGGTCGTGCACATTGAAGGTCGTCTCCTCTTTGGTCAACTTGGGGTTGATGGGGAAATTCGAGCTCACGAAGTACCCGTTCTTGCTGCGATCCAGCGTGACGTTCTTAAGCCCCAGTTCGAGCGAGGCGATCTCGTTGGTCTTCCGGTCCGCCACCAGCCAGTCATTGGCGTAGCCGCCGTTATTGCCGGCTTCCATGATCTTGGCGAATTCATCAATCGAGGTCGCATACTGCATCGCCTTGCGAGCCCGCACGAATTCCGGTACGCCGTTGAAATCATAGCCATGGAAGTCGCTGATCGTCGTCTCGGTGATCATGATTCCGCTGGCGTTCACGCCGAAGTCGTCGGCGCTATGGATCACGCCCGGCAGCCCGTCCATCATGAAGTGCTGGCCGTTCGACGGTTGGATGTCGTAGATGATGTTCCACCGCGCGCCGTCCAGATAACTGGTCCAATCGTTGTGCGCCATTACGATCTTGCCGTCGCGCGTCCACTTGCCGGTGGCGACGAAGGCGCTGCAATGGTCGCCCTCGTTATCGAGCAGCGCCGTCTGCGTCCCCTTGGCGCCATGATCCTTGTTCCATTGTTCGACGTAGTAGCTCCACTCCAGCATCGCGTTCATGGCGACCACGTCCCACACGTCGAGCTTTCCGCCGCGCGCGGTCACCCCGTCGGCGATGCCCTGCATTTCCTGCTGGTATTCGGGCTCGATCTTCGGCCACATCACCGTCTGCGCCTGTTGCCGCAGCCAGTTCCAATCCTTCTTGTCGTTGTGTTGTTCCTCGACCATGTCCACCTGTTTCAGGTCGGAAATTTCGGTGGCCAGCAAATACCCGTTCTGATAGCCAATGTCGGAGGGCGTGCCCTGCAAGTGCACGTACACCCAGTTGTTCTGGGGCGGATTGCGGAAGGCATTGGCCAGGCGCGGGTCTGGCTTCGGCGCCTGCGAACAGTACACGAACGCGACCAGGCAAAACAACGCCAAACTCAGACTCTTGTTGACGCTTCGAGGCATAAAAGAAGTTCCTCCGACCCGCCCACTGTACTACAATCCCGTCATGTCGTGGCGTGCCTTAATCCTTGTCAGCCTGCTGGCGGCTAGCTGCGCCGCTCAGACCCGCGTCATCATGCTCGGTTCCGGCAATCCCAACGCCAACCCCGACCGATCCGGACCTGCCGTCGCCGTCGTCGTCAACGGCGAAGTCTACCTGGTGGACGCCGGCCCCGGCGTGGTGCGCCGCGCCGCCGCCGCCCACCTGATGGTCACCGATCTCGATCACCTCTTCATCACCCATCTTCATTCCGATCACACCCTCGGCCTGCCCGACCTCATGTTCACCCCCTGGGTGCTCGGCCGCAAAACGCCGATCGAGGCCTACGGCCCGGCGGGATTGTCGGCGATGGCCAGAAATATCGAAGCCGCGTGGTCCGAGGATATCGCCGTGCGAACCCAGGGTCTTGAGCACGCCGCCCCCACCGGCTATCAAATGAACGTCCACGAAATTAATGCCGGCGCCATCTTCAAGGATGCCAACATAGCCGTCACCGCCTTCAGCGTTCGCCATGGCTCCTGGAAAGAGGCGCTCGGCTACCGCTTCCAGACCGCTGATCGCGTCATCGTCTTCAGCGGCGACACCGCCCCCACCTATGCCGCCGCCGATGCCTGTAACGGCTGCGACCTGTTGTTTTACGAGGTGTACAATCCCGGCGGTACGATGACCCCCGCGTGGCGCAAATACATGGCGGCCTTCCACACGTCGACCGATGAACTGGGTCCTATCGCTACCCGCGCCCATCCCAAACTTCTGGTGCTTTATCACCAAATGGGGGAAGGCGCTTCCGAAGACGCGCTCCTCGCCCGCCTGCGCCAGAGCTATCATGGCGCCGTCGTTGCCTCACGCGACCTGCAGGTTTTTTAGGCTCTTACCACTTCACTGGCGCGGCCTGCGCCGGCGGCGCCGCCTGGCACGGGTCCGGACGTTCCGGCGCGGTAACCCCCGCCGGCAACGTGAACTGCGCCACCGGCGTGGTCGGCAGCGTGCTCGGCCGCCCTCCACGTCCTGCCGGAGGCGGCGGCATGGTCGCCGCCGAACACCGCGGAACCATCGTCGGTGCGTCTGCCAGCGCATACAGCGTCAGCGCTTCTTCCACCGCCGCCTCCCGCATGTCGGGTTCGTAAATGCGCTCGTAGGTATCGAAGTTGGTGTGGTGGGTGTACGTGTTGTAATCGAATGGATCCTGCTGATACCCGACCCCCGGCAGTCCGGCGTTGTTGAACGACGTGCTGTCGGTGCCGCCGGTTTGCCGGCGCAGCGTCGGGTTGACGTGATGAAAGCCCCAGTCCTTGAATTGGTCCATCGCGTCTTGCACCATCGCCGCCGCTTGCGGCGGACCAAAAACGCTCGCCGCCCGCGGCTTGCCGGTGCCATCGTCCAGATTCAGGTACGCGTCCAGCTTGTACCATTCCGGCTTCGGGTTCTCGGCCGAACCAAAATGTTGCGCGACATATGCGATGGAGCCGTACAGCCCCTCCTCCTCGCCGCTCCACAGCGCCACCCGAATCGTCCGGTGCGGCTTCACCCCCAGCGAATGCAGCAGCCGCGCCGCCTCCACCGCCACCGCCCCGCCGGCGGCGTTATCGGTAGCCCCGGTCGCCGGATTCCACGAATCGAAGTGTCCGCCCGCCATCACCACCTCATCCGCCTTGTCGCTGCCCGGCAACTCGCCGACTACGTTGTAAACCGTGCTGCCGGCCGGATAAAACTCATTGTGGATATTGACGCGCAGCGTCACCGGTATTTTGTCAATCGTCTCCGTCCGGAAAATGCGCCCATAGTCCTCGTTCGACATGATCAACGTCGGCGGGTTCGGCGCATCCGGGTTCTGGTTGTAGCCGGCGGTCTGTTGCTGCACGATGATGCCGTAGTCGCGGCCGGCGTCGGTCACCTTCACCAGGGCGCCGTTATCAACCAGGAACTTGTTCACCTGGTTATTGATCTCGGCCGCCGTCAAACCCGTCCGCGCCGGGGCTCCCCCGCGTCCGCCCGCGGGCGCTCCCGCGCCGCGTCCGCCGCCGGCGGTCTGTTCATAGCATTCGTCCGGACGCCGCAACGGCGCCGTTACGAACGGCTCGAAAACTTCGACGTGCGGACCGTCAAACACAATCGCTCCCCGCACCTTGGCTTTTATCGAAGCCAGGTAAGCGTCCAGCGCTTCCTGCGTCACCGGCTCCTGCGACGGTGCCGCCTCGGGCGGCATCGGCGCCGGTGATGATCCCGCCTGCGCGATCGCCGCCAGTTCTGTCGGCGATGGCGGAGCTCCGCAACCGCCTCCGAATCCACGGCCGCCGCGTCCAGCCGCCGGCGGCATCGGCGGTTCAATCACCACCACCGGCGCCTGCACCACGCCCTTCGTGCCCGGCGTCCACGACACCGCGCGCACGTTCAATGGCTGCTGAAACGGCGTTACGACGTTCGCCTCGAGATCGTAGTTCTGCCAGCCGGGATGGTTGAAATTCCAGGGTTCAAGATGAACGTTCGAAAATCCCCACTTGGTCAGCGTGCGCACCGCAAAGTCCTGCGCCGCTTTCAGCCCTGGCGATCCGGTGAGCCGCGGACCATACACGTCGGTCACTTCGTGGATCCACCACATGACCTGCGATCCCGACGTCTCCGCCGCCCGCAGCCGTGAGTTCATGTCTGAAAGATTCGGTGCTTGCGCCATGACCGGCGCCAGCGCCAGGCATCCAGCGATCAGTGAAAGAGTGAGGTTTCGTTTCATGGGTGTATCCGTTAGCTCCGCCGCCGACCATTGTAATGCAAGGCAGACAACACCGGTGCCCATTCCGCGGCGTTCTGCATGACGATTCCATCCGCCCGTGCCGCCGCCCGCCGTGCGCGGCCCCGCGCCTAAGCGGGTCGCGCGGCGACAGCCGCGCGAGGCCCCGCGCCTATCAATGCCGCTCAATCATTCTGGGCATTGCGTCTGAGGCTTCCACGCGACCGTTTTAGTTCGCCACGGCTGAGAAGCATCGTGCAATACCAAAACTATCGAGTGGCGTGCTCCGGTACCGGCAGGCTTCAGAACCATCGGTTCGCCACCGGGAACGAAGCCTGTTTCACCCGCATGGATCACGAAGGTCTTGTTTGGTGTCCGCAGGCATTGTGCGCCATTCAGCAAATACCAAGCCTCGGGACCCGGATGCGTGTGGACTGGGGTGCCGGTTACGGTTGAAGCCTCAACGCTTTCCATATAGCGGGCAAAATACCTTCTGGCCGGTGGAACGGGAAGCGGCCCAATCACTGCAACGCGTTCTCCGCTGGAAGGCCGCCAATCCGACGGCGCAATGTTGAACAGCCAAGCCGTACCAAATGACATGGTAACGGTCTCGGTCGATGTTTTCTTTGCTTGAGACGCCGCCTCTATATTCGGATACTTATACAAGTGCCAATATAGAGGGCCCGGCGGCAAAGTATCCAGCGAGTTATTCGCAAGCACATAGCAACCTTCTTCTTCTGTACGCTCGCTCACCGGCATCGTGCAACAACTCGGGCAAGATTTGGCGGCCGGGAGCGCCCGATTGGGCTTGGCGATGGTATTGGTTTGCCCACGCACAGGTCTTGCAGTGCACAAACTCAAGAAAGTGGCAAGAGCAATTGTCTTGCACAGCCTTATCGCAACCTGATGATTCATTCTTGCCTCTCTTTTCCCAAGGCAGACAACTCCGGCGCCCATTCCACGGCGTTCTGCATGATTATCCCATCCGCCCCGGCCGCAGCCGCCGCCCGCGCCAGCGGCGCCCGCAGCCGCCGTGCCAACCCGCGCACGTCGGCAAACACCGCCAGATGTGTCATCTCCTTCAATTGCACCAGCGATGCTATGTCGAGCGATGTCCGTGTCGCCGCCTCGCACAGCGTCACTGTTTCTCCCGGGGATTGTGATGCGAGCCGTCGATCGGCTTCGATCAATAACTCCTCCAGGCTCATGCCCGGCGCCCGCACCAGGCATCCCGCCGGAGGCTCCTCGACCACCGCCAACCCCCGCGTTCCTGTGCCGCTCCCGCGTCGCGCCGACAGTCGGTAGGGAAGAGTGATCCTGTGCACCGATGCCACCCCGTTCAAATCCTCGATCGCATGGGCCTCGCGCGGACCCAACCCCGCCGGCATGCCCAAGCAGGCGAGCACCGTGCGTTCCAACCCGGTTTCGCGGTGCACGTCAAAGCCAAGGCCGATCAAGTGGCCGATGGCCGCCTCAATCTCTTGTTCGCTCGCGCCCGGCAACATGGCAACGATCATGGCAGCTCCTTTTGCGCCGCGCGCATCTCGTCAATGACGCGCTCGAAGACGCGCCGCAGCGCCATGGGGCTGAGCGGCCCCTGGTTCGCCTGTTGCGCATTCTCCAGCACAGCCGTTTCCCGATTGGGCTCATAAATCGGCAAGGCGAGTTCCTTCTTCAGCCGCCCGATTTCCCGCGCGCACTGGCAGCGCTGGTTGAGCAGTTCGACCAATTGCCGGTCGATCGCGTCAATCCGCTCACGCCACTCAGCGATGTTCATGTTTGAGGCTCGCTGCCGGGTCAATGCTGCGCAAAAATTCGCCCGCCGCTGCGGCGCTGCCGCCCGGCGGCGCGTTCGCAATCGCGGCCACCAGCGCCGTGCCCACCACCGCGCCGTCGGCGAAGTTGGCCACCTGCCGCACCTGTTCCGCGCGCGACAGGCCGAATCCCAGCGCCACCGGCAGCGGTGATTGCTGCCGCAGTCTTTGCACCAGCTCCTCCGCGCCCGAGGCCACCTCCGCCCGCGCTCCGGTCACGCCCAGCCGCGAAACGGCATAAATGAATCCCGTGCTGGCGCCGGCAATCGCCTGCAGCCGCGCGTCGGGCGAGGTCGGCGCCGCCAAAAAGACCGTGTCCAATCCCGCATCCCGCGCCGCCGCGCGGTAGGGAAGCGATTCCTCGGGAATCAGATCGGTCACCAGCGCGCCGTCGCATCCTGCCGCCGCCGCCTCGCGCGCAAAGGCGCTCAGGCCGTACTTCAAGATCGGATTGTAATAGCTGAACAGCAGCAGGCCCACTTCCGATTGCCGCCGTATCTTCCGCGCCACCGACAGAACGTCCGCCAGTCGCGTGCCGCGCGCCAGCGAACGCTCGCTCGCCGCCTGTATCACCGGCCCGTCCGCCACCGGGTCGCTGAACGGCACCCCCAGCTCGACAATGTCCGCGCCCGCGCGCGCCAACTCCAGCGCAATCGCAACCGTATCGTCCAGCGATGGATCCCCCACCGTGATATACGGAATCAGCGCGCACCGCCCCTGCGCCTTCGCCCGGGCGAAAATTCCGGGAAACCGTGAGCTCATAGCTTCAGCTCCCGCGTCAGTATTTCCATATCCTTGTCACCGCGTCCTGAAACATTCACAATGACCGCCGCGTCGCGCGCCATCTTCGGCACCCGTCGCAACGCTTCCGCCACTGCGTGCGCCGACTCCAGCGCCGGGATGATGCCCTCCAGTTGTGCCAGCTTCTGGCAGGCTGCGAGCGCGTCCTCATCGCGCACCGCGACATACTCCGCGCGGCCCTTGTCGTGCAAATCTGCATGCTCGGGTCCGATCGAGGGGTAATCAAGTCCCGCCGAAATCGAATGCGTCGCCGCAATCTGCCCGGCGGCATCCTGTAGAACGTAGGAAAAAGTCCCTTGCAGTACGCCCGGCGAGCCCCCGCCCCCGCCGAGTTGAAACCGAGCCGCGTGCAACCCTAGTTCATCGCCCTTGCCGCCCGCTTCCACGCCGATTAGCTGGACCGCGCGATCCTCGATAAAGGCGTGGAACAGTCCAATGGCATTCGAGCCTCCGCCCACGCAGGCGATCAGTGCCTGTGGCAGCCGCCCCTCGGCGGCCATGATTTGGGCTCGCGCCTCCTGCCCAATGCAGGCGTGAAAGTCCCGCACCATCGTCGGATAGGGATCGGCCCCCAGCACCGAGCCAAGCAGGTAATGGGTGGTGTCGCAATGCGCGACCCAGTCGCGCATTGCCTCGTTGATGGCGTCTTTCAGCGTGCGGCTGCCGCACTCGACCGCCCTGACTTCCGCCCCTAGCAAGCGCATCCGCGCCACGTTCAAGGCCTGCCGCGCCATGTCTTCGGAGCCCATGTACACGATGCATTCCAGCCCAAAAAGGGCGCAGACCGTGGCCGTCGCCACCCCGTGCTGCCCGGCGCCGGTCTCGGCGATAATGCGCCGCTTGCCCATACGGCGAGCCAGCAGCGCCTGGCCCAGGCAGTTATTGATCTTGTGCGCGCCCGTGTGCAGCAGGTCCTCCCGCTTCAAATACACGCGCGCTCCGCCCAGCTCCGCCGTCAGCCGCCGCGCCAGTGTCAACGGCGTCGGCCGGCCGGCGAAGTTGCGTAAAAGATCCGCCAGCTCGCGCTGGAACTCCGCGTCGGCCTTGGCCGCCGCGTACGCCGATGCCAGCTCTTCCAGCGGATAGACCAGCGTCTCGGGAACATAGCGCCCGCCGTAGGCTCCAAAGCGACCGGCGGACGCGGCTTCAGCTTTCATTCCTTTGCCTCCTGAAACGCCGCCCGCGCCTGACTCACAAATCTCTCGATGGCGGCGTGATCCTTCCTTCCCGGCGCGCTCTCCACTCCCGAAGCCACGTCCACTCCCATAATGCCGCGCGCCTCGCCGATTGCCCGCGCCACGTTCTCCGGATTCAGCCCGCCCGCCAGCAGCAGCGGCAACCGCCCGCACGCGGCGGTCTTGCGCCAGTCGAAACTTCGCCCGGTACCGCCGACAGCCGCTGAATCGAGCACCGCCCGCTCGGCAAACCCCGCCCAGGCGGCGAGCTCTCCTTCGCCCCCCGGCATCGCCACCGCGCGCCATACTTTAACAAGTTGCGCCAGACGAAGTCCTTCCTCGGGCGAGTACTCGCCATGGAGCTGCACCGCGTCCAGCCCGCAATCGGCGGCGATGGTGGCCACTTCCTCCGCCGCAACCCCGGCGAATACACCGACCTTGATCGCCCTCTTCGGCAGCGCCGTGATCGTTGCCCGCGCCGTATTCGGCGCAATGCGCCGCGGTGACGCCGGTGCGAACACAAACCCCACCGCGTCGGCGCCCGCGCGCATCGCCGCTTCCGCGTCGCCCGCATTGGCCAAGCCGCAAATTTTGACGAATCCGCCCAGCATGCGCGTCAGCTCCTGGCCCGGGTGCCGCTGCCGCATTAAATGCTCGCCCACCAGCACGGCGTGAAAACCTGCTTCCCGCGCCCGCTCCAAATCCGCGTTCGTGCGCAATCCACTCTCCGCCACCGCGACCGCGCCCGCCCGCATCCGGCTCCCCAGCGCCAGCCCACGCCCGAGGTCCACGCGTAGCGAATGCAAATCGCGGCTGTTGATTCCGATCAGCGCCGCGTCGCCCACCCGCCGCAGTTCGTTCTCGTCGTGCACTTCGCACAGCGCCGCCAGTCCGGCTTCCTCGGCTACGCCGCGCAATTCCTGTAGGCTCGCGTCATCCAGCATCGCCGCGATGAGCAGCACCGCATCCGCTCCCGCGGCCGCCGCCTCCCAAATCTGGTACGGACAAAAAATAAAATCCTTGCGCAATATCGGCAGCCGTGTGGCCGCCCGCGCCACTTGCAAATATTCCAGCCGCCCTTCGAAATTTTCTTCTTCGGTCAAGACCGAAAGCGCCGCCGCCCCTCCGGCCTCATACTCGGCGGCAAGCGCCGCCACGTCAAAGTCTTCACGCAGCCGCCCGGCCGAGGGCGATCGCCGCTTAAGCTCCGCAATCACCGCCGGCATCCGTCGCCGCCCCCGCAGCGCGGCCTTGAAATCGCGCGCCTCCCGCAGCGCCGCCCGCCGCCGCAAATCTGCTTCCGGCACCCGCGCGCGCGCCTCGGCCACCGCTCTTTTGCGGCTCGACAAGATGCGTTCCAGCACCGAGGGAATTCCCTGCGCCGGCGCTTCAATGGACGATTTCGACATCATCGGGGTTCTTTCCCATCCTATCAGCCCCGCCGTCCAGTCGCGGCGCCGCGCAGGGGCCCGTGCCAATCAATGCTGTGTTTAAATAGGGACAAGATGTCCTTGAAATTCCTGCGCTCTGCCTGCGCGTTTTTCTGCGTACCTTTCCTGTTGACCTTGGCGCCCGCGCAAACGCCGCCGGCAGACCCGCCGCTGACGCCCGCCGCGAAAGGCTACCTCGAGTTCGAGCTGGGCAAATTCGCCGAGCTCCAGGCCGAGAATAAGGGAGGCAGCGCCTACATTCAGCAAGCTCTCGAGCACTTCACCGCCGCCATGGCCGCCAATCCGGATTCGCCCTACGTGGCCTGCCAGATGGCCGACCTGCTCAGCCGCATCGGGCGCAACACCGACGCCATTACGCTGGTCAGGTCCGTGATCAAGGATCATTCTGATAATCTCGACGCCCACCAAACCCTGGGCGAAATTTATCTCCGCGAACTCAGTCGCGAGCACCAGCCGATCGCACCCGCGCTCGCCGCCGAGGCCATCGCCGAATACAAAACCCTGCAGCAGCTCGAGCCCGCCAACCCCGACCCCACAGTGATTTTGGGCAAGCTTTATGGTGCCGAAGGCCAACCCGGCCTGGCCGAACAGCAGTTCCGTTCCGCTCTCGCCATTGCGCCCACCAATATGGACGCCCTGGCCAGCCTGGTGCAGTCCCTGGCCGGCGAAGGCCGCCTCGACCAGGCCCAACAGGAGATCGCCTCCCTCCCTCCCGATGCGCGCAGCGGCATGGTCTACGCCACCCTGGGCGACGCCTTCCGTGGCCAGCACCGCTACGACCAGGCCGCCAAGGCCTACGGCCAGGCCGTCGCGGCCCAGCCCGGCGATCCCGACTTGCAGCGCGCCCTTGCCCAGGCCCTCATGGATGGCGGTGATTACGCCAAGGCCTTGACTGCTTTTCAGGAACTCGAAACTCTGTCACCCGATGACGGCCAAGCCGCGCTCCGCACCGGCCAAATACAAATGCAGCTCGGCCAATTCGACGCCGCCGCGAAGAGTCTCGCCACCGCCTCCCGCCTGCTGCCCGCAACCGACGGTAAGCAGGATATGGAAGTCGCTTACGCCCACGCCCTGCTTGACGAGAGCCAGGGCCGCTATCAGCCTGCTGTGGACGAACTCAAGGCGCTGATCGATCGTAAGTCCACGCCCGGCACCCAGGCGATTTTCCTCGACCATCTCGCCTCGCTCGAAATTCGCACCGCCGACTATACCGGCGCCGAGGCTACCATTGCGCAGCTCCAGGCGTTGGGCGCCGCGCATGCCGATCGCGCTCGCGCGCTCAGTATCGAGTTGTATGGCGATCAGCGTGATTACCCCCGCGCCCTCGCCGCCGCGCGCGCCGCTCTTGCCGGCCAGCCCGACTCGCCATCGCTCGATGTAACCTACGCCAATCTGCTCGCCTCTTCCGGCGATGCTCGCGGCGCCGTTGCCTGGCTCCAACCCAAAATCCACGGTGACGCTCCCCATGCCGCGGATGACGCCAGCCTCTACCTCGCCATCAGTCAAATTCAGGAAAATGCCCGCCAGTACTCCCTCGCGCAGGAAGCCGCGGCCCATGCCGACGCTCTCGCCTCCACTCCCGAGGAGCACGCCCGGGCGCAAAGCCGCATGGGCGCCATCGCCTCCGCCCAGCACGACTACGCCGCCGCCGAAGCCAGCTTCAAAAAGGCGCTGGTTCTCGCGCCCAATGACGCCGACACTCTGAATTCAATGGCCTACCTCCTCGCCCAGCAGGGCACGCGTTTGCCCGAGGCGCTCGCATACATCCAGCGCGCGCTGGCGCGCGACGCCGGCAATGGCGCCTACCTCGACACCCTGGGCTGGGTCTATTTCAAGCTCAACCGTATACCCGAAGCTGAAAGCGCACTGCAGCGCGCCTCGCTGCTGAATCGCCATGATCCCCTGGTGCTCGATCACCTGGCGCAAGCCTACGATCGCGACGGTAAATTGCGGCAGGCGGAAGCGAGTTGGCGGCAAGCCCTCGACGATCTCAAGCACAACCCCGGCGCCGACGCCCAGCGCACCGCCGAAATCGAAAAGCAGCTCGACGCCGTCCGCACCCGCCTCGCCCATCAGTAAGCCCTAGCGCGCGCTTTTCTCAATCCGCCGGTCGGGAACCAGCCACAGCGCGGCCACCAGGGCGTACAGCCCATACGCCAGCGCCGGATGAACGAACGTCAACAAAATCCCGGCGACGTACAGCGCCGGCGACGTCTTTCCCTTCCAATCCCGCCCCAGGGCCCGCGCCAGCGCCGAGTTGGTCTCCTGGCTGCGCAGCACGACGGTTTGCATAATCGTCCACGCCACCGCCGCCATCAAGAGCACCACGCCATAAATCGCCGTGGGCGCCGGTGCGAACAAATTCCGGCCCACCCACTCGGTTACGAACGGCACCAGCGACAGCCAAAACAGCAAATGCAGGTTGGCCCACAATACCGCGCCGTTCACACGCGGCACCAGGTGGAAAAAGTGATGATGGTTGTTCCAGTAGATTCCCAGGTAAATAAAGCTGAGCAGGTAGGCCAGTAGCACTGGTCCGTCCGCCCGCAGCGCGCCGAAATCAGCGCCCTCGGGAACCTTCAGCTCCAGCACCATGACTGTAATCAGGATCGCGATGACACCATCGCTAAACGCGCACAGCCGGTCGCGACTCAGCTCGCTTCCTCGTCAAACGGCGGCAGTACCAGCTCGGCCGCGGCCAGCGTCTGTTGCAGCAACTCCAGCGCGCGCTCCAGCGATAGATTCTCCGCGCTCGCCATCTCCCCGACCAGCAGCAGCGCCGCCCGGTCCAGCATCTTTTTCTCCCGGTACGAAAGCGGCTTCGCCTGATGGAGCTGCACCAGGCTCTTGAGCACCTCCGCCACTTGTGCCAGCGCTCCATTGCGCATCTTGTCCGAATTTTCCTTGAAGCGCCACTTCCAGTCCGAGGCGCACTCCACCCGTTCGCTATTCCGCAGGTAGGTCAGTATGGGCACCATCGCCCGCGCATCCGTCACCCGCCGCATCCCAACGCTTTCGACGTTGGTGAAGGGCACCATCACCCGCAAATTGCTGGCTTCAATTTTGAGTTGGTAGTACTGCTGCTCGCCCCCGCCCGCCGGGCTCGAGATCACACGGTTGGCAATCGTCTCGATAACGCCCACCCCATGATTGGGGTACACCACCTTCTCGCCGACACGGAACGTTTGGCTTCCATCCATGACACCGACCGCCTCTACGTACTAGTATGCCAAAATGGCGGGGGGCTCTTCAAGCGCCGCCCCGGCAGTCTTGGTTTCGCTCATGTCTTTAAACATCAAAGAAAAGCTGGAAAAGGAAATACAGCAGTTCGAGCGCGAGCTCACCATCGAGCTTCCCGCCGAGCTCAAACGCGCCGTCGCGCTGGGCGACCTGAGCGAGAATGCCGAGTACCACATGGCCAAGCAGCGGCAGGAGTTCGTCAATGCCCGCTTGGGCCAACTGCGCAAACGTCTGGCCGAGCTCAGCCTGGTCAACCTCAACAACATCCCCCGCGACCGCGCCGCGTACGGCTCCGTTGTCATCCTCCGCGATCTCGATAAGGATGAGGATATCGAGTACCGCCTCGTCACCAGCGAAGAGGCGGATGTGGCCAAAGGGCTGATTTCCACCTCCTCGCCCATTGGCAAGGGCATCCTCGGCAAACGCCCCGGCGACGAGGTCAAAATTCAGACCCCCGGCGGCGCCAAGGAGTTCGAGGTTCGCACCCTCAAGACCATTTACGATCTCGAAGAGGACGAAGCCGCGCAATGACCTATACCCGGGCCATCGGCGCTAGCTGCAAAGTTGTTCTCGACTGGATTGTCCGCTCCCTCGCGCTGACCAGGATCAATCCCAATGTTCTGACTTTTATCGGGCTGGTGATCAACATCATCGCCGCCGCCCTGTTCGGCTACGGCCACTTTCTCAGCGCCGGCTTCGTCATCATCGCCGCGGGCATCTTCGACATGGTGGACGGCCGCGTCGCCCGCTATACCAATACCGTCAGTCACTTCGGCGGCTTCTTCGACTCCGTCCTCGACCGCTACTCCGACCTCGCCCTCTATTTCGGATTGCTCGTCTACTACGCCCGCATCAATCGCGAATTTTATGTGGTCCTGGTCGCGGTCGTGATGACCGGCTCGGTCATGGTCAGCTACGCCCGCGCCCGCGCCGAGAACACGATCCCGAGTTGCAAGGTCGGCTTCATGGAGCGCCCCGAGCGCATCGTGCTGGTCATCATCGGCGCCCTCTTCAACCGCATGGCGCCCTGCCTGTGGGTGATCGCCGTCCTCAGCAATATCACCGTAATCCACCGCATCCGCTACACCTACCAACAAACCCGCGTCATGGACGGCAAAAAACAACCCGCCGTTAGCAGTCAGCACTAAATCCGCACTATCTCTTTGGCGGGAATTTGCCGAGCAGCTTCTTGACGGCGTCGTTGAGCCTCTGGTCGTTTCTGCCGGGATTGCCATTACTGAGCGCCTGCGTCGCGGTGCCGCGCCAGACCAGTTCCTTGTTTTGAGGATTGAAAAAATCAATCACCAATGTGTTTTCCGGATACCGGACAGGCACGGTTTCCGCGAACCAGGGGCCGCCGCGCCATCCCCGCCAACCCCAGCCCATGCCCCAGCCGTTGTTGTAAAACGTCTCGAGCTGACGGCGTACCTTGGTTGTGCTCATCACCGAGATTTCAAGGTCGCCGCCGCTGGGAACCTCGGTCAGGCCACGCGCCCGCAATGCGTTGTCTATATCCAGGCGCGCCTCGTCATTCCACTCTGAGTTCCGCGTCTGCACCTGACCCCATGAAAACGTATGGACCTGCCGAAAGTCGAATCCCTTGTTGTAATTGATGTGCACCGATTGCGCCGCCGACGACACAACCAGAAAAGCCAATGCGCCTACGCAACTGAAAAAGAAATGCCGCATAAAGCCTCCACTACTTTGGATGCGGCACACAAGGCGCGCCGTTTGCCGCGCCAATTACCCAGCCGACCCACTACCGGTCAGTCCATCGAGCGCCGCCTGGGCTTGCGTTAATTGCCGCTGCCGCTCGGCCAGCAGCCGTTCCGTCTCTTCCACCACGGCCGGCGGTGCCTTGCTCTTGAACGACGCGCTCTCCAGCTTGGCGCGCAGGTTCGCCACGCCCTGCGTCAGCACCGTAGCCTCTTTCCGCAGGCGGTCCCGCTCCGCGCCGGCATCGAACGCCCCGCCCAAATCGAGCTGCAATTCATACCCGCCCGCCGTCGCGCGCAACGGAGCGTTGGCCGCAATCGTCTCCACCCGCTCGAGAGCGCTCACCCGCGCCAGCGCCTCGACCATCGTCCACTCCAGCTTCCCGCCCTGGCCCGCCACCTTGAGTCCCGCCGTTTGCTTGGGAGCAAGCTTCGCGTCGGCGCGCAACTTGCGCAGCGCGGTCACGACCTCCTGCAAGCGTCCGATCTCCGCCTCCGCTTCCATGTCCCGTTGGCCCCCCGGCGAGGGAAATGCCGCCAGCGCAATGCTCGCCTCCGGCGCCTCGCCCGCGTACAAACGGTGCCATAGCTCCTCGGTCACGAACGGCATTACCGGATGCAGCAACCGCAGCGCCCGCTCGAACGCAGCCCACAGACTGCCGCTGGGCTCGCCCAGCTTCGATAGCTCCAGGTACCAGTCGCAGAACTCGCGCCAGAAAAACTGGTACAGCAAATCCGCCGCCTCGTGGAAGCGATATTCCCTGAGGCTCTGGTCCATCGCCGTCGCCACTGCCTCCAGCCGCGAAAAGATCCACCGGTCCACCACGCTTTCCGGCCGCGGCTGCGCGCCCGGCGCAATCCCGGCCCGCTCCAGCTGCAAAAAGATGAACCGTGCCGCGTTCCAAATCTTATTGGCGAAGGCGGCGTAGCCCTGCATCCGTTCTTCCGACAAGGCAATGTCGGTTCCTGGCGCCGCCATGGCGGCAAGCGTAAAGCGCACCGCGTCGGTGCCGTACTTTTCGGTGACCACCAGCGGATCAATTACGTTCCCCTTGGTCTTCGACATCTTCTGCTTGTCGGCGTCGCGCACCAGGGCGTGAATGTACACCTCGCGGAACGGCACCTCGCCCATGAAGTGCGTGCCCAGCATGATCATCCGCGCCACCCAGAAAAATAAAATGTCGAAGCCGGTGATCAGCAGCGAGGTCGGATAAAACGCCTCCAACTCCGGCGTCTTCTCCGGCCACCCCAGCGTCGAGAAGGGCCATAGGCCGCTGCTGAACCACGTGTCCAGCACATCCGCATCCTGGCGCACCGCGCCCCCGCAAGGGCATTTGTCCGGCGCCCCGCGCGCCACGATCACCTCCTGGCAGCGCTCGCAGTACCACGCCGGTATCTGGTGCCCCCACCAGAGCTGGCGCGAAATGCACCAGTCGTGGATGTTCGCCATCCACTCGTTGTAAATGCGCTGATTGTTTTCCGGTGTGAAGCGAATTTCGCCTCGCTCCACCACCGCCACCGCCTTCTCAGCGAGTGGCGCGATCTTAACGAACCACTGGTTCGATATCCGCGGCTCGATCACCGTGGCGCAGCGCTGGCACTGCCCCACCGACATCGGGTGCGCGGCGATGCCCGCCAACAACCCCAGCCGCTCCAGATCCTCGACCACTCGCGGCCGCGCCGCGAATCGGTCCAGGCCGGCATAAGCGCCCGCATCGTGCGTCATTTGCCCGCGCTCATCGATCACGATGAGCTGTTCCAATCCGTGCCGTTTTCCAGCCGCAAAATCATTGGCGTCGTGGCCCGGCGTGATCTTGACCGCGCCCGTGCCGAACTCCGGCTGCGCGATCTCATCGGCAATGACCTTCACCAGGCGTTTGGTGAGCGGCACCTCCACCTCGCGCCCGATCAGGTGCTGGTAGCGCTCGTCCCGCGGATTTACTGCCACCGCCACATCGGCCAGAATCGTCTCCGGCCGCGTTGTCGCGACGGTCAGAAATTTTCCGTCCTCGCCGGCAATGGCGTACCGCACCGAGTACAGCTTCCCCTCGACCGCCTCGTGCGTCACCTCCAGATCGCTCACCGCCGTCTGGCAGCGTGGACACCAATTGACGATGTAACGCCCGCGATAGATGAGCCCCTGTTCGTACAGCGTTACGAAAACCTCGCGCACCGCCCGCGACAGCCCCTCGTCCAGCGTGAAGCGCGCGCGCGACCAGTCGCAGCTCGCGCCCAGCCTCGTCATTTGCTCCTTGATCCGATCGCCGCTCTGCCGCTTCCACGCCCAAACCGCCTCCACGAAAGCCTCGCGCCCCATCGCCTGGCGCGTTTTGCCCTCCCGCGCCAGCTCCCGCTCCACCACCATTTGGGTCGCGATGCCGGCGTGATCCGTGCCCGGCAGCCAGAGCACGTTCTTGCCCTGCATCCGCTGCCAGCGCACCATGATGTCAATCAGTGTGTGCTCCAGCATGTGGCCCATGTGCAGCGAGCCCGTCACATTCGGCGGAGGAATTACCAGTGACCAGTTCCCGGCGGCCGCTTTCTCCGCCTTGGCCCTGAAGAGTTGCGCCTCCACCCACGCCGTCGCCCACTTCGGCTCGATCGCCTGCGGGGTATAAGCCTTATCCAGTTCGTTATACATTCCGTCTATTATTCGCTATTCGGTCCGCGCGCTGCTTCATGCACCGCCAGCACCAGTAATTCCTGCGGCGTTTTGCCCTCAATCCGCCGCAGCCATGGCTCCAGCCCCGCCGACGACAACGGCTTGCGCAGCCCGCCGTCCGGATCCCCCGCCTCGCCGCCCGTGGGCGGCGCCGCGTCCAGCGCGCCGGTAAGAATGAGGAAGGGAATTGCCCGCCACTCGCTGTGCGCCTTGACCCGCCGGCACAACTCCACGCCGCCAATGCCCGGCAGTTTGGCCGCCGCCAAAATCAACTCGGGCGCCCGGCGTTCGATCGCCGCCAGCGCCGCCTCACCGTCGCTCACCGCCTCCACTTCGCAGCCCAAATCCTCGAGATACGCCGTCCCCATCCGCCGCGCCAGCGCGCCCTCATCCGCCAATAACACTCGTTTCATGCTGCATAATTGTAAGGTCTAGAGTAGTTCGCTGAGCGATGCGAGATGGGGGCCAGGTCTGCGAACCGGGCCCCCAATGCCGCATTGGGCATTGGGGTGGTCGTAAATCAGAACGGCGGACCCCTGCCGAGAGCAATGCTTGGAAGAGGCGAGAATGGGGTCAGTGCTAGGAAGAGGTCGGGCGCGAAGCGCAGCGTATAGGGACATACGTGAGCATTCGCGCCCGGCCGATGACGACGCAATGGCCCCGTTATCGCCTCGCCCCTTCAATTTGTCGGATGTCGCTACCATTGCCGCCCTCTCCACCCCTGCCGGACGCGGCGGCCTCGGCATCATCCGTCTCTCTGGCCCGCGCGCGCTGCCTGTCGCCCGCGACCTCCTCGGCGGCGCCTCTCTCGCGCCCCGACATGCCACTCTCGCCGATTTTCGCGACGCCGATGGCGAGTTGCTCGACCAACTCATCGCCGTCTTCTTCGCCGCCCCCCACTCCGCCACCGGTGAAGACGTCGTCGAGCTGACCGCCCACGGTTCCCCCGTCCTCCTCGCCGCGCTCCTTGATGCGGCGCTCCTCCGTGGCGCCCGCCTCGCCGAGCCCGGCGAATTCTCCCGCCGCGCTTTTCTCAACGGACGGCTCGACCTCACCCAGGCCGAAGCCGTTCGCGACCTCATCGACGCCCATACGCTGTTTCAGGCCCGCACCGCGGCCCGCCAAATGTCCGGCTCCGTAGCCCATGCCCTTCGCCCCTTGCATCACGGTGCCACCGAGATCATCGCCCGGCTTGAGGCCGGCATTGATTTCGCCGACGACGATGTCACCGTGGTGGATGGCAAGGATCTATTGCGCTCTCTTGATTCCTTACAAGCTCAAATTGACAACTTGCTGGCCAGCTTTCGTTTCGGCCGCACCGTGCAAGCCGGCATCCTCATGGCCATCGTCGGCCGCCCCAACGTCGGCAAATCCAGCCTGTTCAATCGCCTGCTCGGCCAGGGACGCGCCATCGTCACCGCTGAAGCCGGCACCACGCGCGATCTCATTTCCGAATCGCTCGATTGGGAGGGCATTCCGGTCCGCCTGCTCGACACCGCCGGAATTCGCAACCCCAGCGGCGAAGCCGAACGGTTGGGTATCGAACGATCGTGGCAGGCCATCGCCGATGCCGACCTCGTGCTCGCCGTCTTCGATGGCTCCCAGCCTCTCGAGGCCGGCGACCGCGAACTCCTGCGGCACGCCGCCAACCTGCCTCAGGCTCTCCTCGTCGCCAATAAAAGCGATGTGGCCATGCCCACGGAAATGCATCACGGCATGATCGCCGTCTCCGCCCTCACCGGCAGCGGTACGGACGAACTCCGCCAGGCTGTCACCCGCCGTTTGCGCCCCGAATCGAGTGCGCAAGCCGAGTTCATCACCAACGCCCGCCACGCCCAGCATCTTTCCCTCGCCCGCGAAGCTCTGGATCGCGCCCGGCTCGCGGTGAACGCAAAGTTTCCGCACGAGGCCGTGCTCGTTGACCTTTACGAATTGCTCCAGGAACTCGACGCCATCACCGGCCAGACCACGGTAGAGGATATACTGGGAGTAATCTTCTCTACATTTTGTATTGGCAAGTAGTGCCCGCGCCAGCAAGTGTAACGAGAAAACGAAGTCAGACGTCTAACAGGGCAGGTGAAGCGTGCCTTCTAGGCTTTTTTCGAAATTTCTCCCGGTTTTCTTCGGCATCGTTCTCCTCGCCGCCACCGCCGCCGCGCAGCAAAAGGCCCAGACTGCGGCCCCCGCCGACCCCGATGCCACCGTCGAGGGCGTCCCCACCGCCGACAAGACCACGGCCAAAAAGCTGAAATCGGAGGACAACGTCGCCCTCATCGGCCATCGCGACGTCGGCAAAGGCCTCGATTTCTACAGCCAGTCGAAAGAGATTGCCCTGGGCCAGAGCCTGGCCAACCAGGTCCTGGAGAGTTCCACCGTGGTCACTGACCCAGTGGTCAATGAGTACATCAACCGTCTCGCCCAGAATCTGGTTCGCAACTCCGACGCCAAGGTGCCCTTCACCGTCCATGTGTTGCAGGATGACACCGTCAATGCCTTCGCCCTCCCCGGTGGTTTCTTTTTCGTGAACTCCGGCATCATCCTCGCTTCCAACGAAGAGGACGAATTGGCCGGGGCCATGGCCCATGAAATCGCCCATGTCGCCGCCCGCCACGGTACCCGGCAAGCCACCAAGGGCGAGCTCATGCAAATCGCCGCCATCCCCGCCGTCATCCTCGCCGGCCCCGGTATCGCCGGTCTCGGCGCCGAGGAGGCCGCTAACGTCGCCATCCCGCTCCAGTACCAGCGCTTTACCCGCGGCGACGAGCAGGAGGCTGATTGGCTGGGCACTCAGTATCTCTGGAAGTCCGGCTATGATCCCCAGGGCCTCGCCCGCGCCTTCGAGATCATCGAACAGGATGACAAAATTCGCCCCGGCATCGTCAGCCGCATGTTTGCCTCCCATCCGCAAACCCCTGACCGTGTCGCACTCACTGAGAAAGAAATTGCCACCATCCTGCCCCCGCGCCCCGATTACATCATCACTACGTCTGAGTTCGACCAAATCAAGGCCCGGCTGCGTGCCTTGCTCAAATCCAAAATCGAGTATGGCGTCGTCGTGCCCGGCGGAATTGCCGCCCCGGACGCCGCCACTCCCAAACCGGTCGGCCCGCCAGTGATCAAACACTGAGGCCAAAATGGGTGTGATCGGCCGACCCATAAGTCTTGTGAGAAAATGGCTGTAATCCTTTTGCCGGTTTCCAGCCTCTAAGGCAGAGTAGTCATTGAGAGGTCACCATGATTGCCAACTCCAATCAATTGCAAAAATCCCTGGCGGAGCTCAAGCAGGAACAGGCCCGTCTGACCGAAGCCATCCGCATCATCGAGGAGCTCGTCAGCGGCACCAAGAGCAATCGCCTCAGCCCCGCCGGTCGCGCCCGCATCTCCGAAGCCGCCCGTAAACGTTGGGAAGAGCATCGCCGCCGCGCCAGCCGCAACGAGCGCCACGCCGCCTAAACGGGTCGCGCGGCGACAGCCGCGCGAGGCCCCGCGCCAATTAACGATTCTGCCCGTGGTGGACCACAAGGTACGCCTTCCAGCGCCCGTACTCGGACGTTGTCAGGATGCGCCGGGTCAGGAGTTCGCGCTTGGCGCGGTAGGGCCGTCCCGCAATCATTGCCCCCACCAGGGCCGGCGTGATCCCCGGCAGAGTGCCTAACGTCGCCACTCCCGCCTCGTTCAAATCCCACTGCGTCCGCCTGCCCGCCAGCCCCCTTTCGCCCTCCAGCGTCCCGGTTTTCCCCTTCAAACCTACGGGCGCCGTCGCCATCCCCGCCGGCCCATTCGGCGCCGCCGCCACCTGCACCGCGAAAACCCGATACGGCTGCTCACACCCAGCCGCGAAAAGGCAAGCCAAACCCAGCACGAGAAGAGCAGGCGCATTCACCCTTGGATCGTCGCGCCCGCTGCTCGACGGGTCAATCCCCCAAAAAAGGTGCCGCCGGCTAGGCCCGCAGGAGCGCCTTGAACCCGTAGTCCATATGCATCTGGATATGGCAGTGAAACAGGCTCGGCCCTGGCTGATCGGCGGTGAAGTCCACCGCCGCTCGCCCGTAGATCGGCACCACCACCGTGTCTTTCATCACTCCCGCCGTCGGCTTGCCGTAAATCTCCGCCAGCTCGAAAACATGCCGGTGCAAATGCAGCGGATGCGAATCGTCAGTGCGATTGTGGAACACCAGCCGGTGGCGCTGCCCGGCTTTCATCACAAATTCCTGGTCGTGCGGATACGGCTTGCCGTTTACCGTGAACGAATTGAACCGCCCCGCGCCGCGCGGAATTTTTTCGAACACCATGTCCATCACGTTCGCCGGCGCTGCCGCCGGCGCCGCCCCCGGCTTGCCGAAAATCGTGTAATCCCAGGCCAGTTTGCGTGGCGCCGTCCAGGTCGGCTGCATATTCTGCCCGGCATACTCGACAATCACTCCCAGCCCCGCGTTGCGGATGTCGTCGGTCGGGTCGCCCATGATCCATACCCCCGGCTGGTTCATCTCGACATAGCAGTCAATGCGCTCACCCGGGCCCAACAGCAATACCTCCACCGCCTGCGGCGTGGGCACCGGGTTGCCGTCGAGCGCAATCACATGGAACTCGTGTCCGGGCAGCGCCAGGTGCCGTATCTCGATCGCGCTGGCGTTGAGCAGATGTAGCAGCAGCCGGTCGCCGGGCTTCACCCGGATCGGCTCGCCCGCCCCCAGCGCCTTGTCGTTGATTGAATAAATCCCCGCTCCGATCTCCAGTCCGTTCGGACGCGTATCAAGCACCGCCGGCTTTTCCGGCTGCGGCAGCGTCGGATCCAAATCGTCGGTGTCCACCATCTGGCTGGTGTAGAACGGCTCCCAGTCGCGCAGCGCCAGAAACAACTCCTGGTCGAAATGCCCCGCCTGCGCCGGGTTCGACGCCCCTTCGATTACCAGGAACCCGAACTGCCCGGTGTAGCCGCCCCGGTGCAGATCGCTCATCGCCATGGTGTGCGTGTGGTACCACCGCGTCCCCGCCGGGCGCGGCGTGAACCGGTAACTCCGCCGTCCCTGCGGCGGCACCGCCGGCGTGCCCTCCTCCTCGGCGCCATCGACCTCGGCCGGAATCTCCAGCCCGTGCCAATGCACCTGCTCCGGCACGTCGGTCTGGTTGATCACCTCCACCGTCACCGGCGCCCCCTCCTTCATGCGCAGCAGCGGCCCCGGCGCCGTTCCGTTATACCCGATCGTGCTGATGATGTGGTTGGGCGCCAGCTCCACCGTGATCGGCGCAATGGTCAAGGTGAAATCTGGCTTCGGCCCCGCCTGCGCCAGCCCCGGCCCCACCCGCGCCGCCACCGCCGTGCTCGCCGCCGCCACCGAGGAAAGTTTCAAAAACGCCCGCCGCTGCATTCCTTAGTGTAGACCGCCATTCCCGGTATTCGGGTGCGGTTGCGCCCGTCATTAGTTACCTGACGCTGTACAAAATGATAGGCACAATGCCCGGGATGGCTTCATGGATTCAGATAACGCTAATACATACTGAGCTAACCTGCAAGAAATGGACTCGACGACTGTGTCGGTCTCAACCGGGCTGTGCGATCTGATTTGGCTTGACACTTCAACTGAGGCCCAATACACTCCTGCCTGAAACGAAAATCCATGGCGGCCTATAAAACTCATGGCTTCTCCGCGAAGGGTTCGTATAGGCCACCGGTAAAAACCCAGGCCCGAATTTCGCTGCGTCTCTCCCGCGCTCTTGGGCTGCGCGCCCCGTTTGTCGTAGCGGCGTGTTTTGCGGCGCTAGCTCAGTTAGCCGCGGGTCAGCATGTCCCAGTGAAATCAGGCGCCTGGTTGCAAGCGCCGCAGTACGACGCTCACTCCGCCACGGACCCGCTCCAGGCCTTCCAAACCTGGCGTCGGCGGAACTTCGTCAGCGTACCGGTCCGGCCCGAAGTTTGGCTGGCCCATCTGGATTGGGTCAAGCTCCATGCGAGCGCGGGCGCGCGCCCGCAGAAGGTGACCCCGCCGCGCCAGGAAACGCCGGCCCCGAGGAGCCTGGCCGCGGTGAGCAATGCCGGCAATGTTGTGCCTGCCGGCGGCCTCAGCAACTATCAGGGGGAAGTGGCGGTTGCTGTCGATTCCACCAATCCGCAGCGCATGCTTGCCGCGACCAATACGTTCCTGGCGGATCCGAACTGCGGCGGCAACAGTACCCAGGACTTGTTCGCCTCCCAGGATGGCGGCAAGACCTGGAATTATACCTGTGCTCCGCTCCCGCCCGCTCTCGCCGGCTCCACCGCCGAAATCTACGGCTCCGATCCGTCCGTAGCCTGGGACGCCAACGGCAACGCGTATGCGAGTTACATGCTGATCAAGCCGGATGTTTACCATGGCGCACCGGCGATGGATTCGATGATCGTGCTGGCCAAGAGCACCGACGGCGGCTTCACTTGGAATGCCAATCCCATCGTCAACCATTTCGGCCAGCCACAATACTTCGACGACAAGCCGATGATGACGGTGGATCGCTCGAGCGGCGCTAATTCCCATACCAACCGCATCTACGCCATCTGGGATACCAACAATACCGAGACGGTTTCGTGGTCGGACGACGGTACGCACTGGAACCCCGTCGTTCTCGAAACCGACGCGCAAGCGGGTATGGACATTGGCGGGGACGTTGCCGTCGGACCGGCTGGGACCGTCTATGCCATCTGGACGCGCATTGCTGGTATCCCCGGTGGTCCCCAAGGCGGGGACACAGTTGTGTTTACCAAATCCAGCGATGGCGGCCAGACTTGGGCTCTCCCCGCTACCATCGCAGCGGGTGGTCTGTCGCTGAATTCCTTTAATACTCTGATCCCGGCCCAGGACCAGCGCGGAATCAACACCTTCGCCTCGATTGCCGTCGATGACAGCGGTTCGCCCTACTCCGGCTCGATTTACGTTGTCTATGCCGACTATCCAACTGGCAAAACTGCGGGCCCTGCCATCAATGTGTACATGGTGAAGTCAGGCGACAGCGGCGGTACCTGGAGCCCGCCCCTGCAAGTCAACGACGATGCCGAAGACGGCGCCTCCCACTTCTTTCCCTGGTGTGCCGTCGACCCCGGCAACGGCTTGGTCCATGTCTCCTGGTACGACACCCGCAACGACCCTGGCTACCAGATTCGCACTCAAATTTATTACGCGCAATCGAGCGATGGAGGGGCGAGCTTTTCGCCCAATGTGCCAGTCTCTCAGGTCTCGGCTCAGCTCGCGAATCCGTCCATTGACTACAATGACGAGAATTCGCTGGAGAACCAGTACTACAACCCCAACCAGTACGGCGATTACGCCATGCTGAGCGCCGCCGGCGGCACCGTCCTCGTCGGCTGGACCGACAGCCGCCAATTCTATCCCCAGAATTTCGGAGACCCCTTGGACGAGGACCTCGTCACCAGCGTCTTGCAGGTCAGTGCGCCGCTGAGCTACACCATCGGCGGCCAAGTGGCCGACCAAGCCGGAAACGGGATTGCGGGATTGCAGGTTTCCGCCGGTGGCATCAGCGCCACGACCGCCGGCGATGGCCGGTATACGCTCGCGGGCCTGGCGAACGGCAGCTATACCGTCGCTCCAGCGTCATCCAATTTTACTTTTGCTCCCAATGCCATGCCGGTTACGGTGTCCGGCGCGCCCGTAGCCGGGGTCAATTTCCTAGCGATGGCGCCGGCGACGGCGCCGGTGGCTTCCCTCTCCGGTTCCGTCACCTTGAACGGCCAGGGTCTCGCCGGCGTCATCATCAACGACGGGAACGCCTCCGCCACCACGGATGGACAGGGGAATTACAGCTTCCATGGTTTGGCGCCCGGAAACTACACGCTGACCGCGGCGGATGCGGCGTATGATGTCGAGCCGGGGTCGCGGACGGTACAGCTCAGCGGTAGCGGGCTCAGCGGGATCGACTTTTCGGTCCCCACCTACTCCATTTCGGGCACGATTGAGGAATCTTGGCCATGGGGCAGCTCGACTTGCTGCACCATCCTGGGCGGCCTGCCGGGCGTCACCCTGCAAGCTGGCGGCCAAACCACGACCTCCGACGCCAATGGCCGTTATCGCCTGAGCGGATTGCCCGCCGGCTACTATTTCGTTGCCAGCTCAATGCCAGGGTACCTGGTACAGATGTATATCGACGATGAGCTGATCAGCGAGGCGGAGCCTTGGGTGAACGTGAGTGATGCGGACGTCGGCGACATGGATTTTTCCGGCATGCCGTGGGGCGTTTATGAATTGTCGGGTTCGGTGACGCAAAACGGCGCCGGGCTTTCCGGGGTGAAGATCTCCTCCGCCGACACCGTGGCCTATACCGATGCCGGCGGTAACTTCAAGATTTTCGAATCCAAGGCGGGCAGCTATGCGCTCACAGCGTCGGCGCCGGGCTTTAGCTTCCAGCCCGCCAATCAGGTGGTCACGATTCCGCCTGCTTCCGCAGTCGGCCAAGTATTCCCTGCGGGTGGCTTTTCGGCGACCGCGACCCAGCCGGTATTCAGTCTCAGCGGCCAAGTTACGACCGGCGCCGGCGCCCTGGCGGGCGTGACCATTGCCGCGGGCCTCAGCTCGGCGGTTTCAGGCAAGGACGGGAATTACAGCATATCCGGCTTCGCGCCGCAAACCGTTAACCTAAATGCCGCCGCTGCCGGTTATTCCTTCGCGCCGGACCCGCTTCCCATAACCGTGGTGGGCGCCGATCTCGGCAGCCTGAATTTCAGCGGCTCTGCCCAGCAAGTTGAAATTTCTGGCACCGTGACAACGCCGTCCGGGCCGCTCGCCGGCGCCAAGATGACCATGTACGGCAACGGCACCATCGGACAGTATCAAACCACAACCGATTCCCTGGGGCAATACCAATTCCTCATTACGCCCGCTGTGAATGCCGACGGCTATATTGTCCAGCTCGCGCAACCAGGTTACCTTACGCAGCCAAGCTGGGGTGTCGTCGCGTATACGGCGCTGAAGGCTACCGGCGTGAATTTCACGGCGCTGCCCGCACGCACCGTTTCGGGTCGTATCACCGACGGTAGCGGCAATGGCGTCAGCGGCATCTTCGTTGACAATTTTCCCTTCTACAACAATCCCGCTGCCCCATGGTTTACTACCGATGCGAAGGGGAACTACAGCTTCACCTTGCCGGCCGGTGTCTATACGATCACCCCGCATTTCCCCGCCGTTCCACCCGCAATGGACGATGCCTTCAGCCCCGCTTCCAAACGCGTGGACCTGCGCTCAGTCGATGCAAGCGGAACCAACTTCGAGGTAACAACCGCGATCATATCCGGCCAGGTTCTGCGAGGCGCGGCGGGGGTGCCGGGCGTGACGGCCACGCTCGTTTCGGATCCGGCGTCTGCTCCGGGCGGGAGTGTTGTGGCCACCGCGACCAGCGATGCCCATGGGAACTTCTATTTCACGAATGTGGCCTATGGGGATTATTTAATCGAGCCCAGTCTGGACGGCTCCGGCTTTGCGCCCGCCGCGATATATAGGCAGGTGCAGGGCAACGTCAGGGAAGTGACCTTCGAAGCCGTTCCGGGAGCCGCCGTTTCCGGCCGCATTGTCGACAGCAACGCACGGGGAATCGCCGGCGTCGATGTCAACTTCAACTCCGGGCAGACATCTACCGGATCCGCGATCACCGATGGCAATGGCGATTTTACGCTCAACCTGCCCAACGGTTCGTATGGGGTAGTGCCGTTTGGCGGCGGCTATGTGTTCTCCCCCGGCAGCATCAACGTCACGGTGCAGGGCCAGCCTGTTCCGGGGGTCAACTTCGTCGCGGCGGCGCCATTCATTACGCTCACCCTGGGGCAGACCCAGTACGCGCTGAATGGCGGCGTGGATACCATGCAGGACCCGCTCACGATTTCGTCGAACAGCACCTCTCCCCTGAGCCTCTCTTGCAACGCCCCGGTCTCCTGTTCGGTTACGCCCGGCGCTTTTTATCCGCCGATTGGGACGGCTAGTGCCAACGTCAGCCTGAGCGGGTTGGCCGGCAATTCCCAATCCACCATCACGGCGGTGGTACACACGTACGGGGGCAGCCCGCAGGCAACCGCGACCATCACCATCCAACGGCAGAGCGTGTCGCTCACCGCCAGTTCGACGGCGGCAACCGTGACCGCCGGGCAGACGGCCGTCTATGCGTTGAGTCTCGCTCCGGCGAACGGCTTTCAGGGTAGCACCGCGCTGACCTGCGCCGCGCAGCTCGGATACGCCTGCACCGTCAGCCCCAGCGCCGTTAACTTTTCGATCCTGAGCGGAGCGCAACCGGTACAGGTGATGGTGACAATTCCAGCCACCGCGCAGTTGCCCTCGTGGCCCTGGCTTGCCCTCCTGGGATTCGGGCTATTGTCGGCGGGAATCCGGGTCCGCCGCCGCGGGATGCCGCCGCTCAGGGCGGTGTGTCTTGCGCTCATGCTTCTCGCGGCTAGCGCCTGCGGCGGCAGCGCCGGCACGGTGGTTACGCCGCCCCCGCCCCCACCTCCTCCGGCCTCGTCGAGCGGCACCGTGACTGTCAAGGCCACGTCAGGTTCACTGGTGCAGACGCTTACGTTGAACCTGACCGTGAATTCGGGTGCCTAGAGCGAAGTTGCGCACAGGGCCGGTGGCGACGCGGTAGCCAAGATCGAGCGCTGTGACGCCAATCGTGGGCAGCCTGAAATGTCCCCAATCCTGAGTAGGTATAATGTACCTACGGAGGAATGGAGATGAAGGCAGCTCAGGCGTCGCTGGTCGCCATCGGCAATTCGCGCGGCATTCGCATACCCAAGTCGGTGATTCAGCAATGCCGACTGGATGCGGCCTCGGATCAGGCGGTACTGTTGACGGTCACGCCCCGCGGCCTGCTGGTCAGTCCCGCAGTCACGCCGCGGCAGGGCTGGGCGGAGCAATTCCAACGTGCCCGCGCGGAACATCCCAGCGGCGAGACCATCGAATCGTGGCCCTCGACACGCTTTGATCGCGAGGAATGGGAATGGTGAGCCGCGATGAGGTATGGCTGATCGCTTTGGATCCGGCCTTGGGAGCGGAGATGCGCAAGACCCGTCCCTGTCTTGTCGTCTCGCCAAACGAGATGAATGCCAACCTCGATACGGTCTTGGTCGCTCCTTTGACATCGCGGTTGCGCAACTACCCCACCCGCGCGCCGATCAGCTTTGGCGGCAAGCGCGGCCAAGTTGCGCTCGATCAACTTCGCGCCGTCGATCGCGCCCGCCTGGTCAAGCGCCTCGGCCGCGCCTCGCCAACGGCAGCTCTGGCGGTAGCCGGCATTCTGACTGCAATGTTCGCCCGCGCCTAACAGCACTGTGGCACGCGGCGCAATGGGTTCACTAGCTAGCGGCGTGCGCCTTCAGCGAACGCCGTGGTCCAGCGATGCGCCCGGCGTTATCCCGTAAAGCCGATGATGCAGCGAGCAAGCCTGCTCTTCAGTCAGGCTGGCAATGAAATCAAAAATGAGGCGGACCAGGATTTTTGCCTCCGCCCTTCGCCATCTTCGCCGGCGCCGCTCCCGACCCTCGGCCCCGTGCCGGTTTCTTCCCCGGTGCCTGCACAAGCAGTACGGCAGCGGCGTTGCATCGCGGACCGGGCTCCCGCAACCGCTTTGGGTTGCGGGGTGGGGAGTCGCTGCGGCGTGGAGCGAACAAAGGCGAGCCTCAATTGCGAGACATTGTTTTTGCGCATCTCCATCTTCTCGGAGGTTTTTTGCCATGCAACAGCGTGGAATCATCGCGGGTCTGTTTCACAACTACAACCAGGCCCAAAAAGCTGTGGCCCAACTGCGCCACGCCGGCTTTGCCCAAATCGGCGTCGCCGCCCACAAACCGAAATCAGAAGCCCGGCTCGCCGATCAATTGGCGAAATCCGGCATTCCCGCCAGCCCCGGCGGCCATGGCGCTCTCTTCGAGAATGCCGGCGATCCGGAGTACACCAACCCCGGCGACCTGCGATCAGCCTTGCTCGATGCCGACATACCCCAGGATCAGGTCAATTTCCTGGAGCGGCACTTCAAGCAGGAAAAAGACGCCGTCGTCGTTACCGTCAAAACCAACCCTGAACTCTCGAGCGAAGCCCGCAACCTTTTGCGCGACTCCGGCGGCGAGATCGAACCGACCACCGTGTCGGCCCAGGCCCCGCCAGAACCGGCCGGCGGGCCCGTTGCTGAAAACGAACTGGAAAACGATGCCGACGAAAAGGTAATCGAGCTCCACGGCGAGCTGCTGCGCGTTCACAAGGAACGCATCCAGCGCGGCGAGGTCAGAATCCGCAAAGAAGTTGTGACCGAGCAGCAGCGTCTCGAAGTCCCTGTCAGCCGCGAGGAGATCGTAGTCGAACACCTCCCCGTCGCCGCCGATGCAACCGCCTCCCAACCACCGGAGGCATCCGGCGCGGATGTGCGCATCCCCCTCACCGAAGAACGCATTACGGCGGAAAAGACACCCATCGTCACCGACTCTGTCCGGGTCGGAAAACGCTCGGTCCAATCCGCCCAATCTGTCAGCGACGAGGTCAAACACGAGGAGTTGAAAATCGAGTCCAGCGGTGACCTGAGCGACGAGGAAAAAAAGAACCTCCGCGACCAGGAAAAACACGCCGCCTGACTGATACACAAAAAAGCGCGGCGTTATCTTGGGACTGCGGGCTCCCAGGGTGGCTCTGCGCCTAACAGCTACAACAACGAGAATGCGGCCCTCACCCCCGCCGGCGCCGCCCCAAAGCGGGTCGCGCGGCGACAGCCGCGCGGGGCCCCGCGCGAATCAATTGTGTTTCCAGCAGCCAAAATGACACGATCAAGAGACGTAATGCCAATCTCCACTCCGCATCAGACTCTCTATGCGCGAATATGCGACGCCCGGATCCCGCCCGCAGCGAGTGCCGCCCCCGACGGCCGCGCGCCCGCAACTCGCCGCGCCGGGCCCTGCCCTCCCGAGCGCGAATTGCGTTGGCGAGCGTGCCGCGGCAAATTGTCCCACCCAGCACACCACCCAAACAACTAACCCCAATCCAGAGCGCGACTTAAATCGTCTTATTTGTCTCGCTGATACAACTAACCGCGTGAGTTGTCTCACCGAGACAACTCCCGGGCAAAGCCACGCCACCCCGTTCGTCGGCGAATGCGTCAAGACTGAACCGGTACAGCGTAGCGGGCAAGCTCACGCGTGTGAAAGCACCGACCCACGCGCCACTAGAAAATCCGGTCAAAAAGTGGACATTTCGCGCCCTCTTTTCGCCGCTGCGGCAATGCCGCGCGACGCCGGATTGGGGCTCAGGGGTCCCCATTCCGGCGCCGCGCTAAGCGGGTCGCGCGGCGACAGCCGCGCGGAGCCCCGCGCCAATCATTGACGCCTCCAACCAAACCCGTATTGCGGCCACCAACTCGGCAACTGCCGTCATCGTCATGCCGCATCTGCTACGCTTCCTTTAGAAGTCGTCTCCGCTAAGGACGTGCCTCCATGAAGTTGGCCATCGTGCTTCTCTGCGTCGCCGTCGCCGCATTCGCCGTGCAATTCGGCGGTTACCAGGGCTACGGGCGCTATCAACCGGCGCCCACCAATGAACGGGCCGAATTCGCCTGGTCCCGCCTGCAATACGATCCCGCCGTTGGCAGCTCCGGCGGCTTCGGCGGCTATGGTTATGGATTCCGCCGCGGCCGGCGCGGCCTCTGGTCCACCGATTACCCCAAGGCCGACCGTACCTTCCTGGACGCCCTCAAGCGTCTCACCCGCATCAACGCCCGTTCCTACGAACAGCCCGTCTCGCTCTCGACCGACGACGTTTTCAACTATCCATTCCTCTACGCCGTCCAAGTCCAGAGCTGGACTTTCACCCCGCCCCAGGCCCAAAAGCTCCACGACTACCTCCTCAAAGGCGGCTTCCTCATGGTGGACGACTTCCACGGCACCGCCGACTGGGACAACTTCATGCTCGGCATGCGCATGGTCTTCCCCAACCGCCCCGTGGTTGACCTCCCCGATAACGACGAGATCTTCCACGTTCTCTATAACCTCGACGACAAATTCCAGGTCCCCGGCGAGCAGTTCGTTAACACTGGCCGCACCTACGAGAAGGATGGCTACGTCCCCAAGTGGCGCGCCATCCGCGACGACGACGGGCGCGTCATGGTCGCCATCTGCCACAACATGCACCTCGGCGACGCGTGGGAATGGGCCGACAGTCCGCAGTACCCGGAGAAGTTCGCCGGCATGGCCTTCCGCATCGGCGTCAACTACGTCATGTATTCCATGACGCATTAATTGAATGCATCGCTAAATCAGCAGCGCCCATGTTTCAGCTTCTGTTCCGCTATCCCCCCGCCGCCTACGCCCGCGGACACTTCGTCCTCCTCGCCGCCTGGCCCGCCTGGCTGCTCCTCGTTCTCATCGCCGCATTCGCCGCCGCCCTGATCTGGCTGTTGCGCCGCCGCTGGAATTCGCGCACTGCCGCCGTCTGGGGATTGCAGTCCGCTGTCGTTGCCGTGATCCTGCTTTTGCTGTGGCAGCCCGCTCTGGCCGTCTCCGAACTCCAGCCCGAACAAAACATCGTCGCCGTGCTGGTGGACGACTCCCGCAGCATGGCCCTCCCCAACGCCGCAGCCGACTCCGGCCCCACCCGCGAGCAGGCAGCTCTCAACAGCCTGCAATCCAGCCTGCTACCGGCGCTGCGGCGCAAGTACCAGACTCGCGTCTTTAGTTTCGACTCGAAAATCGCGCGCGTCGCCGACGCCGGCGGCCTCAGCCAAATCAAACCCGCCGCCCCCGCCACGCGTATTCAAGACAGTTTGCGCCAGTTGCTCGACCAGACCGGGAGCCTGCCGCTCGGCGCGGTGGTCCTCCTCAGTGACGGCGCCGACGCCGGTGTCGATGCCGCCACCATGGCCGCCCTCGCCGCTCGCCACATCCCCATTCACACCGTCGGCTTCGGCTCGCTCCAGCCGCCCCGTGACGTCTCGCTCGACGATGTTGAGCTCCCCGCCGAGGCCCTCGCCAAGTCCCGCGTCCAAGCCACGGTGCGCGTGCGCCAGAACGGCTTCGCCTCCCAACACGCCACCCTCACCGTGCGCTCCGGCAATGCGGTTCTCGCTTCCCAGCCCATTACGCTGCCGCCCGATGGCCAAACCGCGACCGTCCCCGTCATGTTCAACGCCGGACCCGCCGCGCCGAAAACCATCGCTTTCGACCTCTCTCCCCTGCCCGGCGAATCCAACCGCGCCGACAACACGCAGAGCCGCTTGCTCAATGTCGTCACCCGCTCGCAGCGCGTGCTCTATATCGAGGGTGAGCCGCGTTGGGAGTATAAGTTCATCCGCCGCGCCGAGGCCAAGGATGCGCAGGTCCAACTCGTCTCCATGGTCCGCGCCACCCAAAACAAGATCTATCGCCAGGGAATCAGCGATCCCGCCGAATTGGCCGACGGCTTTCCCACCCGCGCCCAGGACCTGTTTCGCTACCAGGCCCTGATCATCGGCTCGGTCGAGGCCGCCTACTTCACTCCCCTGCAACAGGATCTGATCCAGGCCTTCGCCGAGCGTCGCGGCGGCGGCATTCTCTTTCTCGGCGGCCAGTACTCGCTCGCCGATGGTGGTTGGGCCGACTCCTCCATGGCGCCCCTGCTCCCGCTCACGTTGCCTTCCCACAAGGGCACGTTTGTTCGCGCCGATCTCGGGCCTGACAGCAACAATGGCCGAAAAAACGCCACCGCCGCACTGACCTCCTTCGGCGGTTCCAGCATCGTCACCCGCCTCGTTGACGATCCCGCCGCCAATGCGCGCAAGTGGCGCGGCCTGCCCTTCTTGATGGATTACCAGGACGCAGGCACACCCAAGCCGGGTGCCACCGTGCTCGCCGACATTCTCGCGCCCGACGGTCGCACCCTGCCCTTGCTCACCGTCGAGAACTACGGCCGCGGACGCACCGCCGTCCTTGCCACGAGCGGCACCTGGCGCTGGCAAATGAATCTTCCCCTGGGTGATCCCAGCCACGACCTGTTCTGGAATCAATTGGTTCGTTGGCTCGCCGCTCCGACCCCCGGCCAGCTCGCCGCGCGCATCAGCCCCTCCGTGCTTTACGACAGCGGCGCCGCCCATCTCACCGCCGACGTCCGCGATGCTGAATATAATCCGGCCGTAGCCGTGCCCGCTCTCACCGCTCACATCCAGCAGCCCAACGGCACGGCGGTGGACGCGCCGCTGCAAGCCTCGCCCCAAAACCCCGGCGAGTTCTCCGCCGACTTCAACGCATCGCTGCCCGGCCCCTACCTGGCGACCATTAACGCCCCAGGATTCGGCCAAACCACCGTCAGCTTCGAACGCTTCGACGGCGTCGCCGAAAACTTCCACACTGAACAGAACCGCGATCTCCTTCAGCGCCTCGCCCGCCAGACCGGCGGCGAATACTGGCAGCCCGCGCAGGCGGCAGAGTTGGCCGCCGCCATTCCGTACTCGAACGCGGGCATTGCCACCCAACAAAACCTGCCCCTCTGGAATTTGCCGCTCAACTTCCTGCTTTTATTGCTGCTGCCGTTGGCTGAGTGGTTCCTGCGGAGAAAGTGGGGTGTGGTATGAAGCGCCTCGCTTGCCTGCTGCTACTCCTTGCCGCGCCCGTGCTGCATGCCCAAACGTATTTCGTCACCGTGGCCGGACTCGGTGGTGAATCCGATTACACCCAGCGATTCAACGCCAACGCCCAGGCGCTTGATAAGCTCTTCCGCCAGTCCGGACCCTCTGCCCGTGTCACCACCCTCATCGGCGCCGACGCCACCCGCGCCAAACTCAGCCAAACCCTCGATCAGATCGCCGCCGCCGCCAGGCCCGACAACGATTTCGTGCTCATTCTTATCGGCCATGGCACCTTTGATGGCGTCGAGTACAAGTTCAATTTGCTGGGCCCTGACATCTCCGCCGGCGACCTCGCCGCGCTCTGCAACAAGATCCCCAGCCGGCGCCAGTTGATTGTTGACACCTCGAGCGCCAGCGGCGGCGCCGCCACCGCCCTCGCGCATCCTGGTCGCGGTCTGATCCTGGCCACGAAATCGGGTACTGAAAAAAACGCCACCGTATTTGCCCGTTACCTCGTCGCCGCGCTCCAGGATCCTTCTGCCGACCTCGACAAGAACCAGGCCATCAGCGCCGAAGAGGCGTTTCAGTACGCCCAGCGCCACACCGCCGATTTCTACACCTCGCAGCAGCGCCTCGCCACCGAGCATCCCATCTCCAATGACGACAAGCTGCTCGCCTCGCTGACCCTGGTGCGCTTCGGTGCTGCCCAACAGCAGTACGCGGACCCCGCCAAGCGGGCGCTGCTCGCCCAAAAAGAGGATCTCGAGCGAAAGATTGACGCTCTCAACTACCAGCGCGACGCCATGTCCGACTCCGACTTTAAGACCCAGGTCACCGCTCTTCTATTGGAGCTGACCAAAGTCCAGAAGGAGTTGGATCAATGATCGGCATGCTCGCCGCTGCCCTGATTCTGGCCGCGGCCGCCCCGCCTACCCCCAATTCCTGCGCCGCGCTTCGCCTGCACGGACAAGTCTCGCAAGCCCAGGCCTGCTACCAGACTCTCGCCCAAAGCGACGATCTTTACCTCCAGGCCGAAGGCGATTGGGGACTTGGTCAATACGATGCCGCTAACACCGCCTTCCGCGCCGCCGTTGCCCGCAACGATGGCAACCCGCTGTATCGCGTCCGCTGGGGACGCCTGTTGCAAGAGCGTTTCAATGACACCGATGCCGCGGCGCTGTTCCAGGAAGCGCTCGCTCGCGATCCCGCCGACGCCGACGCCTACCTCGGCCTGGCGCTTGTTTCCGCCGACGGATTTGACGGCAAGGCCCTCGAATACACCCACCACGCTCTGACCCTCAATCCCCACCTCGCCGAAGCCCAAACCCTGCTCGCGACGCTGGAACTCGAGGATTCCGACCCCGTGGCGGCGGCGCGCGCCGCCGATGCCGCGCTAGCCTCCGATCCCGACGCCCTCGACGCCATGGCCATCCATGCTTCGATCGACGTTCTCGCCACCCCCAACACCGCCGTTCCATCCCCATGGCTGGCGCGCATCGCCGCCGTCAATCCTCACTACGGACGCGCCCAGGAGATCATCGCCGACCAGCTCGTGCTGCACCGCCGCTATGAGGAGGCATTGGCCTATTACCGCAAAGCCACCGAGCTCGATCCCCAGCTCTGGTCGGCGCACTCGGCCTTGGGCATTGATCAAATGCGCCTCGGGCAGGATGCCGCGCCGGAACTCGAACTCGCCTACAACAACGGCTACCGCGATATCGCCACCGTGAACACGTTGCGGCTGCTCGACAGCAATAAAAATTTCGATTACATTCACGACCAAACCCCCAACGGCGCCATTACGCTCAAACTCGACAAGAAGGAATCCGCCCTGCTGGCGCCTTACTTCGAGCGCATCACCGCGCGCGCTCTCGCCGCCTACAGCGCCAAGTACGGCATGACCCTCCCCGGCCCCGTCCAGATCGATGCCTACCCCAATCACGACGATTTCGCCGTTCGCTCCATCGGCCTGCCTGGACTGGGTGCGCTCGGCGTGACCTTCGGCGAGGTGGTCGCCATGGACAGCCCCTCCGCCCGCCCGCCCGGCGACTTCAACTGGGCCGATACCCTGTGGCACGAGTTGGACCACGTTTACGTTCTCACCGCTACCCAACACCTCGTACCCCGCTGGTTCGCCGAAGGGCTCGCCGTTCACGAGGAGACCGAAGCCAATCCCGAGTGGGGCGACCGCATCACACCCGATGTGCTGGTCGCCATCAGTGCGAAAAAACTTCTGCCCGTGGCCTCACTCGACCAGGGCTTCATGCATCCCACCTATCCCAATCAGGTGATCGTGTCGTATTACCAGGCCGGGCGCATCTGTGACTTCATCGAGAAAAAATTGGGCGCCGCCAAGCTGGTCGAAATGGTGCACGATTTCGCCCAGCCGACTACCACCAGCGCCGTCATCAATCAGGCGCTGAGCCTGACGCCGCTCGCCTTCGACACCGAGTTCAACACCTGGCTCGCGCAGGATCTCGGCCCCGTTCCCGGCAACTTCAACCAGTGGCGCATCCAGTTGAAAGCGCTCGCCGCCGCTGCTGAGGCCAAAGCCGACGCCGGCGAAATCATCCGCCTCGGCGAGGCCGTGCGCGCGCTCTACCCCGACTATATCTACGACGCCAACGCGTACGGCTTCCTGGCCGCCGCTTATGCCGCCAGGAACGACACCGCCCACGTCATTTCCACCCTAACCGACTATCAGGACCGCGGCGGCCGCGAACCCGCGCTGCTTCTGCAACTCGCCGCGCTTGAACCGGCGCCTGCCGCCGCCGCCACTCTCGAACGCATCAATTACATCTACCCCATGGTTGCTGACAACCACCGCCGCCTCGGCGACCTCGATCTCCAACTCAACCGCAATCAGGAGGCGGTCCTCGAGTTCAACTCCGTCCTCGCCCTTCACCCTCTCGATAAGGCCGGTGCCGAGTACGATCTTGCCCGCGCTTACTACGCCAATCACCAGCTCGACCAAGCTAAAGATCACGTCATCGAATCCCTGGTCGCCGCCCACGACTTCCGGCCGGCCCAGGATTTGCTGGCCGAAATCATGAAGAAATAGACCATTATGGAAAACCTCAAACCGCAGATTGACCGCTTCCACCAGGTTCGCGAACAGATCATCGCCCAGGTCCGTCAGGTCATCGTCGGGCAGGATGAAGCTCTCGACCAGATCCTGATCGCCCTCTTCGTCGGTGGCCATTCCCTCATCACCGGCCTTCCCGGCACCGCCAAGACCCTCATGGTGCGCACCATCGCCGACACCCTGGGTCTCGCCTTTCGCCGCATCCAGTTCACCCCCGATCTCATGCCCAGCGATATCACCGGCACCGACATCATCGAGGAGGACCCCACCACCGGCCACCGCCGCTGGACGTTTGTCGAGGGCCCCATCTTCGGCAACATCCTGCTCGCCGACGAGATCAACCGCACCCCGCCCAAAACCCAGTCCGCCCTGCTCGAAGCCATGCAGGAGCGCTCCTGTACCGTGCGCGGACACAACTATCCGCTGCCTGCCCCGTTTTTCGTGCTCGCCACCCAGAACCCGATCGAGCTCGAAGGCACGTATCCGTTGCCGGAAGCCCAGCTCGACCGTTTTCTCTTCAACATCATCCTCGACTACCTCAGCGCCGACGACGAGGTCAAGGTTGTGGATCTCACCACCGCCACCCGCGCCGTCGCCGTCAAGCCGGTGACCGACGCGGCTGAGATCGTTGGCTTTCAGCAACTCATCCGCATGGTTCCCATCGCCGACGAGCTGAACCGGTACGTGGTGGACCTGGTCCGTTCGACCCGCCATCAAACCGGCGTCGCGCCCGACTTCGTGAAGAAGTACGTCAGCTTCGGCGCTTCCGTGCGCGCCGCCCAGTTCATCGTGCTCGGCGCCAAGGCGCGCGCGCTTTCGCGCCAGCGCTACCACGTGAGCTACGAAGACATCCGCGCCCTCGCCGCGCCGGTGCTGCGCCACCGCATCCTGCTCAACTTCCACGCCGAAAGCGAACGCATCGATTCCGATGAGATCCTGCGCCGCCTGCTGGCCGCGAGCGCTCCCCGTACCGCCGGTTCATCTCATTAACCATGGCTGTCTCCGCCAATCCGAACGCGCTGCTTGATCCGGCCGTGCTGGCCTCGATCGGCAACCTCGAGCTCATCGCGCGCACCGTCGTGGATGGCTTTGTCGCCGGCTTGCATCGCTCCCCTGATTTCGGCTTCAGCCAGGAGTTCGCCGAGTACCGTGCCTACTCGCCCGGCGACGACCTGCGCCACGTCGACTGGAACGTATTTGCCCGCACCGAGCGCGCCTACCTCAAGCGCTACCGCGGCGAAACCAACTCCCAGTTGACGCTGCTTCTCGACGCCAGCGCCTCCATGGGCTTCGGCAACAAGCTCGAGTACGCCCGCTATCTTGCCGCATCGCTCACCTATCTCGCCGTGCGCAGCCAGCGCGACGCCGCCGGCCTCATCGTCTTCGACGACCATATCCGCGACTTCATCCGCCCCTCGACCCGCACCGGCCAGCTCCAGCGCGTTCTCGGCGCGCTCGAACGCGCCACCCCCAGCGCCCGCACCGACTATGCGCTGCCCATGGCGCATTTCCAGGAGTTTCTCCACCGCCGCGGCCTGGCCGTCATGATCTCCGACTTCTACGCCCCGCCCGAGCTCATCATCCGCACCATCGAGCCGCTGCGTTTTCATGGCAATGAAGTGGTGCTCTTCCATCTCTTGGCGCCGGCCGAGTTCGCGCCTGACCTCGGAGACGCCGCGGTTCTGGTTGATCTCGAAACCGGCGAGCGCATGGAGGCCACGCCCGACTACGCCCGCCACGAATACCGCTCCAAGCTCGACGCCCACCTCGCTGAGCTCAAGCAGCGCGCCCAGGGCGCCGGTCTCGACTACTTCCTGCTGCCCACCGATCGTCCGCTCGACCTCGCCCTGCGCGAGTACCTCACCCTTCGACAAGGACGCAACTAACCGGCCATGGGCTTTTTCGCGCCATTTTTCCTCGCCTCTCTCGTCGCCCTGGGTGCGCCACTCTATCTCCACCTACTGCGTCGTCAGACCACCACGCCCAAGCCGTTTAGTTCGCTCATGTTTTTCGAGGCGCGCACCCAGAGCTCGATGCGGCATCGCCGCCTGCGCTATCTCTGGCTCCTCGCCCTCCGTCTGGCGCTCCTGGCCCTGCTCGCCTTCGCGTTTGCCAATCCCTACATCCTCCGCCCCGCCGGCCGCGCCCTTTCCCAGCAGCGCCACCTCTACGTGATTGACCATTCCTTTAGCATGCAGGCCGGAACCCGTCTTGCCGACGCGCAGCGGCAGGCGCTCGCCACCCTGCGTACCGTCTCGTCCGCCCCGGGGCAGGTGGCGGCCCTCGGCGACCGGCTCGAAATCCTCACCCGTCCCACCAGTGACGCAGACGCTCTCAAGGCGGCTATCGGCGGCGTCACCCCGGGTTTTGGTCACGCCGACTTTGGCCTCCTCGCCCGCGGCATCCGCGCCCTCGCCGCCGAGAGTCCCCTGCCCCTCACGGTGCATCTCTACAGTGATATGCAGGCCTCCAACCTGCCCGCCAATTTCGCCGATCTCGCCCTTCCTTCCAACGTCTCGCTGAACCTGCACACCGTCGGCGCCCCTGCCGCCAATTGGACCATCGCCTCGATTCACGCGCCCGATCGCCTCTGGGGTTCGCCCCGCGAGACCAAGCCGGCGCGCATCGAAGCCACAGTCGCCGGCTTTAGCACTCCATCTGCCACCGCCTCGGTCAGTCTCCTCCTCAACGGTCAGACCTTCGCCACCCAAACCGTGCATGTTCCAGCCTCCGGACGCGCCACCGCCGTCTTCGATTCGGTCGTCGTTCCCTATGGATGGACGCGCGGCGAAATTCGCCTTGCGCCAATCCCAGGCGATGCGCTCGCCAGTGACAACGCCGGCTACTTCGCCATCCAGCGCACCGATCCCGAGCGTGTGCTCTTCGTCCATTCCGCCGGCGATGCGCGCTCGCCTCTCTACTTCACCACCGCTCTCACCGCCGACAATCCCGCCTTCCTCGTCAACTCCGTCAGCCTGGGCTCCGCCGCCGGCACCAATCTCTCCAATTACTCTCTCGTCGTTCTATCTGGACTGCCCTCGTTGCCCGCCAACTTCACCAGCGCGCTGACCGCGTTCGTAACAAATGGCGGAGGGCTTCTGATCGCCGCCTCGCCCGCCACACAGAATCTGCCGTTTTTCAGTTTGCGCGGATCCGAAAACTTCGCCACTCAGCCCGCCACCACCGCCTACCCTGGTTGGCAAACTTCGCGCTTCTTTTACGCCGCCCAAGTGAGCGCCGCCGGCGCTCGCGTGCTCGCCACGCTTGACGATCAAACCCCGCTCTTGCTGACCAAGGATGTCGGCCAGGGGCACATTGTTCTCTTCGCCTCCGGCTTCGACAATCTCACCAACGACCTGCCGCTGAACCCAAACTTTGTCGCCTTCATTCGCGAGACCACCCACACCCTCGCCGACCGCGCCGACACCAGTCCGATTGTCCAGCTCGTCAATCCCCGTGGTCAGCGCCAGGCCGCTGCCGGCATCTGGCCGATTCAGTCTCCCGACCAGGGTTTCTACCTGCTCACGCTGGCCAACCGTTCGCAGCGTCTCGTTGCCGTGAACCCCGACCGCCGTGAATCCGATCTCGCCGCCATTCCCACCGAAACCCTGGCGCTCTGGCACTCCGGCAATGTGTCGCCGCAGTCATCCCCTGGCGCTGCCGCGGCGGCCCCCATCCCGGTCAGCCTGTGGTGGTACATAATGCTCTTATTACTGGTCGCGGCCGTCGTCGAATCCATCGTCGCCAGCCGCTACCTCGCTGTCCACCGCGAGGAGGAGTTGTCATGAACTCGCGCCAATCTCTCGACGAGTATCTAACTAACGTTCAGCGCCTGATGCGTGCCCAGGTGCGCGCTCGTGCCGGTGCCGTGATCCTCGCCACTGCCCTCGTCGTTTCCGTCGCCGCCATCGCCATTACCAACCTGTACGCCTTCTCCGGCACCAGTTTGCTCGTCGCCCGAGTGGTGCTGCTGGCCGCCGTGGGCCTCACCACCTTCGCCGCGATTCGACAATGGCGCAGCCTCACCCGTGCCGCCGCCATCGCCCGCGCCGAACGCGACCACGCCGGCTTCGAACAGCGCCTCACCACCTTTGCCACCGCCGGCCCCGACCATCCCTTCGCCGAGCTGTTGGCCGCCGACACGCTCGACCACGCCGCCCCGGTCGAACAATTCGTTCCGCGGTCGCGCCTGTTGGCGCTCAGCGCCGCCGCCGGTGTCTCTCTGGCGGCTCTCGTACTGCTTTTTGTGGCCCCCGGATACTGGGGCTACGGCGCGCGCCTCCTCTATGCCGGTCAGCGCGCCAACGCCGCGCCGCTCTACTCACTCACCGTGCGGCCTGGCAATATTACCGTGCGCCGCCATGGCGACCAGGCCATCACCGCTATCCTCCAGGGTCTCGCCTCGCCCCGCATCTTCGCCCGTTATCAAAGCGCGGCTAAATGGGAGGCGGCGCCGATGAATCCCGGCCGCCCCGGCTTCCAGTACCTCTTCGCCGGCCTTCCCGAAGATGTTGACTATTACGTCGTCGCCGGCGCCATGCGTTCGCCCACGTATCACATTCGCGTTCGCGATCTTCCTGTCGTGCGCTCGATCGCCGTCACCTACCATTACCCCTCCTGGACCGGACTTCCCGCCAAGACCGATCCCCACGCCGGCGACCTGCACGCCGTAGCCGGAACCAAAGCTGACCTGACTCTCACCACCGATCAGCCGCTTCCTTCCGGCACGCTGCAACTCGATTCCGGGCAAACCGTCGCGCTCACTCCGCTCGGACCCCACAGCTATCGCGGCACCATCGACATGCAGAAGGACGGCGTTTACCACGTCGCCGCCCAAATTGACTCCCAGCCCACGCGCCTCTCCGAGGACTTCTTCATCGCCGCGCCTCCGCCCGCGCCCCCGCAGGTCGCCATCGTTCGTCCGCAGCGCGACTACCGCGCCTCGCCCATCGAAGAGGTCACCGTGGCCGCACAGGCCAGCGACGAGTTCGGCCTCAGAAATATGGCCCTGCATTACTCCGTCAACGGCGGCCCCGAAAAGACGGTGAACATGCTCTCCCACCCAGGCGCAAAACAGGCCGACGGCCACACCGTGATCTCGTTCGAAGACTTCAAGGCCCAGCCCGGCGACCTGGTCAGCGTCTACGCTTCCGCGCAGGATGGTAATACCCAATCCCGCTCCGACATGTTCTTCATCCAGGCCGACCCCTTCGAGCGCGAATTCTCTCAATCGCAACAATCGGGCGGCGGCGGCGGTGGCGGAGGCGCCGGCAATCAATCGGCCCAAATCGCCGACCGCGAAAAGGAGATCATCGCTGCCACCTTCCGCCAACAGAACGACAAGACTGCCAGCGCCCAACTCGCCGCCGATACCGCCAAGCTCCTGAGCCAGTCGCAATCAACTCTTCACGATCAGGCGCTTTCGCTCGCCGGCCGCATGGACTCCCGCGAGCTCACCGACGAAAATCAGGCCTTTAGCGATTTTCAAAAGGACATGGTCTCCGCCGCGACCGCCATGGCGCCTTCGTCCCAGAGCCTGCAAAACAAGAAGTGGTCGGCCGCCATCCCCAATGAGGAAAAGGCGCTGCAATATCTCCTCCGTGCCGATGCTACATTCCGCCAAATTCAGGTTGCCTTCGGCGCCCGCGGCGGCGGTGGTGGCGGAGGCGGCGGCGCCGCGCGCGATCTCGCCAGCCTCTTTGATCTCGAACTCGACACCCAGAAGAATCAGTACGAAACTCAGCAGCAGGCGTCAAGCTCCGAGCAGAAAGCCCAGCAGATTGACGACACGTTGAAGAAGCTCGACGACCTTGCCCAGCGCCAGCAGCAGCTCGCCCAGCAGCACAACAACAACGGCACCCAAACCGCCGAGCAGAAGTGGCAGCAGGATTTGCTCCGCCGCCAGGCCGAGCAATTGCAACAGCAAATGCAGCAAATGGCCCAGTCTGGCCAGCAATCGTCGCAAGGCCGGCAATCGGGTCAGTCCGGTCAATCGGGCCAGTCCTCATCGTCCCAATCCCCGTCATCGCAAGCCCAGCAATCATCGTCATCGCAAGGACAACCGTCCTCGCAATCCTCAGGGCAGTCGAGTTCCCAATCGGCCGCGCAAACCGCCGCCAACCGTATGCGCCAGGCCGAGGAGGCCATGCAGCGAGCCGCGCAAAACGGAAGCCCCGCCAGCGCCCGCCAGGCTGCCGACGCTCTGCGCCAGGCCCGCGACGCTCTGAGCTCGCTGCAGCGGCAGAGTGCCGCGACCCGTCTCGCCGACATGGCTTCGCAGGCCGACCAGCTCGCCGCCTCCCAAAAACAGCAAGCCGACCAGATCAGGCAAATGATCGCCAGCAAGAAACCTGCGTCGGACGCCGAGCTGAATCAACTCATCGCCAACCGCCAGCAGGATTCCGATAAACTCGACCGGCTTGAACAGTCCATGCGCAACGCCGCCCGCGATTTGAACTCAGCCCAGCCCACCGCCAGTTCCAAGCTGCGCCAGGCGCTCGACGGCGCCGATTCCAGCGATCTTTCCACCCGGCTGCAGCGCAGCGCCGACTGGTTGCGCAACGGCAACTTCAGCGACTCAAACGAGACCGCGCTCACCAACGACTTGCGCCAACTCGGCCAAAACGTGCGCCAGGCCCAGCAGTCGCTCGGACCAACCGCCGGCGCCACCAGCAATGCCCAACTCTCCGCCGCCATCGACCAAATTGATCGCTTGCGCCGGCAGTTGGCTCGCGGCGGCGCTGGCACCCAGCCCGGCAACGCCAACCAGAATGCCAACGCAAACAATGGACGCGGCGGCGCCAACGGCGGGCGCAACGGCAACGGCAACGGCAACGCCAACGGCGCCCTCGGCAACAATCGCAACGCCGGCAATGTCGGCAACACAGGCGGCGTCGGCAACATTCGTGACGGAGCCGTCGGCAACGCCCGCGGCGGCGCCGGCGATCGCTACGGAAACGGCGGCTATGACCTCGGTAACACGCACATTGTCGGCGAGGCCGTCGCCCCGCAAGCCGGACCCAACCCCGCCGACACCCAGCGCGAGATCGAGCAGGATCTCGCCACTCTCAATCGTCTGCGCCAGACCCTCCCGCCCGACGCCAGTTACGAAGCCGAGTTCCAGCAACTGATCGCGCAAACCCGCAACCTCGATCCCAGCCGCTTTCCCGGCAACCCCGCCATGGTGGCCGAGATGCACGAGGAATTGTTGCGCAGCGTCGACACCCTCGAGCTGCAGATCCGCCAAAAGCTCGACTCCTCGCAAGGCGGCCAGGTCCGCGGCCAATCCCCAACTCCTCCGCCCCCCGGCTACGAAGACGCCGTCGCCGCCTACTTCAAACGCCTAAGCGCCGGCGGCGGCCACTAGCCCGCCTACGGTTCCAGAAAATTGCGCAGCAGCCACAGGCTGTGCTTCATGTGAGCGGTGCTAAACGTCAGGCTCTTGCCGTCCGGCGTCAGCGTGAACCGCAGCGACGGAGTCGAAGAAACCGCGGGCGTGAAATTCGTTCCCACATCGCCGATCCTGTGCTGCGCCCCGGTGGCCCAATCGAGGGCGAATAGGTAGTTATGGTCGGGCGTCGAGTTCATCCCATACAACAGCTTGCTGTCGGCGGAGAATGCCAGCGCGGGCGTGTCTACCTTGCCCAGATTATGCTCGGTCTTCCCATCCGGCGAGACGATGCGCAGGCTGCTGTCGCTCGCCTGATAGGCGATCCATTTTCCATCCGGCGACCACGCCGGCACGATAGCGTTTACATTGTCGCGCAGCAGCGTAGCGGGAGCGTTGCCGCTGGTTGGAGCAATCATCAACTTCGCGATTTGAGCGCGCACCGCGAGGAACACGGACTGATTGCCGTCCGGAGACCAGGCGGCGGCAACCTCCAACCCGTAATTGCCTGCCGTCAGCGCCACTGGCCGCCCGCCGCTGGCCGAAGAGATCATCAGCTTAATCGCGTTTCCCCCGGAATTGAAGTTGCTATAGATCACCCGATCGGCATTCGGCGATAGCGCCGGCGCGGTCAGAATCGCTCCCCCCGTCAGCAGGCGATCGCTACCGCCGCTGGCGCTTTCCGTGTGCATCCAGATGGCGGGCGCTCCGCTGCGATCGCTGACAAACGCCATGGACGGCGACTTTAGCGCCCAATCGGGCTGGTCGTCGTTGCTCGCGCCCGCGATGAGTGGCGCGACCACGCCATTGGCAAGGCTTGCGGCAACGATATCGAAATCGCCGGTCGAGTAGGTGACCAGCAGCTTGGTCCCGTCCGGCGACATTTCGGGAAATCGATACCCGTTGATGCCGTTGGTGAGCTGGCGAATGGCGGAACTGCCCGTGTCCGCCCACCAAAGCTGCGCGGAGTACTTCACCGCCGGCGGCGTGGAGACGATAACGTGGCGGCTGTCAGGCATCCAGGTGAAGTTTGGGCTGCCTACGTGCCGCGGCAGCGCGTCCAACACCAGCGTGGGCGGGTGTGCCGCGTCGGCGGGATAGGGAAGCAGCCATGCCTCCTCGCGCCCGCGCTCGCTGTTCATGGTGAGCAGGATTTTGTGTCCGTCGGGGGAGAACTTCATTTCCGGCGTATTCACAATCGTGTCCGCCGCGAAGGGCGCCGGCGCGTACGGCTTCCACGGCCCTTGCAACTGCTCCGCCGTCAGCACGTCATAACGCTTGTCGCTGCCCTGGCGAAGCACCGCCCAATGCTGGCCTTGGACCGCAACCGCGCTGATGTCGCCGGCGCCGGGAAAGGTGTATAGCAGTTGCGGCGCGCCGCCGACAACCGCCACGCTCCAGATGCGCTGCGCGCCGCTCTCCAGGACGTCATCGAAGAATATGTTCTGGCTGTCGGCCGACCATCCCACCACGTCGGCGCCAAATTCGCCATGAGTCAGTTGGGTGGGCGTCAGATTGTTGAGATAGCGCAGGAATGCCTGCGGGCGTGCGCCGGGTGCGGGATTCGCCGAATAGGCGACCGCGCTGCCGTCGGGCGACCAGTAACCCGCATCCTGGGGAGCGACCTCCGGCGCGAAGGGCTCAAACTCGATGTGCGCCGGCAGTCCGGCCGCGGGACGCAGCCACAGCGTCAGCCCCGCGCCCGCCACCAGCGCCGCGATCACGGCCGCCAGGCCCCATATCCAACTTCGGCCGCGGGCCGGCGCCGGCAACGCGGAAACCCGCCGCGAACTTGTCGTCTCATCCAGCGCCGCCAGCGCGAAATCCAGATCGGTCGCCGACTGGAAGCGCATCCTACGTTCCTTCTCCAGGCAGCGCCGAACAATACGATCGAGCGCTGGCGGCAGCGGCGCGCCATCCAACACTATTTCAGGCGGTTCGTCGCGCAGAATCGCGCTCATTACCTCGACGCTCGAGGCCGCGCCGAAAGCCCGCGTGCCGGTCAGCATTTCGTACAGAATCGCGCCCAACGCGAAAATGTCGCTCTGCGCGGTCGCCGGCTCGCCCCGCACTTGCTCCGGCGCCATATAGCCGACCGTCCCCAGGATCATGCCCGGCATGGTCGCCGCGCTGGCCACCATCGTCGCCGCCTCGCCGTCGCTCTCCACCACCGCTTTGGCCAATCCGAAGTCGAGTATCTTGGCGCGCTCGTCCTGCGTGATGAAGATATTTTCCGGCTTCAGATCGCGGTGCACCACGCCGCCTTCGTGCGCGGCCGCCAGGCCTTGTGCGATTTGCCGTGTCCAGGTGATCGCGCGACGCTGCGAAATCCGCCCCTGCTGCAAGCGCATCCGCAGCGTCTCGCCTTCCAGAAGTTCCATCACCAGGAACGGCGCGTCGTCGATCTGCCCGGCATCGAAGATCGCCAGCAGGTTGGGATGGTTGAGCGCGGCGACCGTCTGCGCTTCCTGCTTCATGCGGCGCAGCAACTCAGGATCCGCCGCTCCGGCGCTGGTCAAAACCTTGATCGCGACATCGCGGTTCAGCCGTGCGTCGCGGGCGCGGTACACCTCGCCCATGCCGCCCGTGCCCAACAAGCTGACAATTTGATAGTGGCCCAGCAGACTTCCAGGGGCAAGCGGCATATTCCGCTCATCCTACCATGCCGGCTGCACCCGCCTTCTCCCACCCCTGCCACTGCCGGCACAACTCCGCCACGGTGCGGATACCCAGCATGCGGTAACTCTCGGTCTGGGATTCATCGAACCATTGGTCATCCGTGCCCTGGTGCGGAAACGTCGGGTGCGACGCCGCGTAGCTCAGCACGTCCGGCGGCTCGGTGCCGAGCAGCATTGGCTTCAAATAAATCAACTCGCCATCCGCCAGGCTCGGGTCCAGCAGTGAATACTGTATGGTCGCCGTCGCCCATCGTTGCGAGCGCGCCCGCAGCGCCGCCTGGCTTTCATCGCTGAAACGAATCGGCACCCGCAGATCAATCCGGATTTTGCGCAGCGCGTTGCCCAGATCCTCGTAGGTAAAGTCGGCGTCACAGCCGGCATCCATCACCATAATGCGGCGGCAGCGCCGTCGAATCATTTCATACAGCCCGAGGTTTTCAAAATGGCCGCCATCGGAAAGGTAGACGAAATCGCTTTGGTCGGTCGTCTGGCCCAGCGCCTCGCGCAACAGCGCGCGCGTCGCCGAGCGCGGGCCGGCATGCGTCCAGGTCTTGGCGCCCGCCGTGCCGGGATTGCCCAGCCACGCCCCCAGTCGCACGTTGAACAAGGTCATGATGAAGCCAACCAGCGGTGAGGAGTGGTAGCCCATGTTCGGACTCGCCGCCGCGCCCGAGATCGCCACCGCCGTGCCCAGCGTCATGCCGCCCTCACCTCCGTACTCCGCGGCCGGGCGATACCCCACCTGTGCGCTGCCGCAGTGCAGCGCCGTCGCCGTAAACGACTCCGCCTTGCGCTGCTGCCACGCCAACCGCTCCTCGGCCACCAAATTCAGCGTCAGGTTGACCACGTGCAACGGCCGCATCGCCGGATCGAGGCACGCGAGCGCGCAATCGTCGCTGGTCGAAAATCCGGTGAACAGATTGGCGTTGCGCTTCGGGTTCGACGCCCCGAGATAGGCCCGTATCAACCGGTCGCGGTACATCCCCTGCAGCGAAAACTTGTTGATGTTGATGAAGCGCGCCATAAACCAGGCCAGCGCCCAAAACGCCAGAGAAAATCCCACCACTCCGGTCCATCGCGTGCCTGTCACCACAGCCCGGCCGTCGTTCCAGGGCGCCGGCGCGGTGCCGGTTTCCGTCAGCAGCCAGTTGGTCAGAATAACCAGCCCCAGTCCCAACAAGACCAGAAACACCGTCGGCGCCAGCTTCAACAGCCAGTCGCGCGTGCGGGCCGAGCCGGATTTCTGCGCCGGTTTATCCGCCGCGCGCGCCGTCGCCGGCGCTTTGAAGCCGAGCTGGGAACTCGCCCAGGCGCTCGCGCCCGCCAACAACGAAAGGCCCCACTGCTGCCATGGGTGCGGCAATATCCAGTCCGGCGCCAGCAGCACCAAGGCGCAGGCGACCCACCAGATCACGCCGACCATCATGATGTACGCGCCCGCGCGCGCCAGCCATTCCCGATCCTCGGTGCCCAACGCGTGGCTCGATAAGCCCACAAATACCGCGCCGGCCAAGCAGAATCCCAACAGAACCATGGGCGGACCCGCGGTCACAAACACCGGCCAATTGTCGCCCACCACCCGCGACTGCATCCAGTACGCGGCCGCTCCCAGGCCCAGCCCCAGCGGCAGCGCCGCTCCCGCCAGCGCCCGCATCACCTGCCGATTGTGGCGCTCGCGCCGCAGCGTGCGCGGCATAGTGATCCGATAACCCGCCCACGCCAATCCGCAGGGAAGCAGCGCGCCAATCATCGCCATTGGCAAGGGCAGCAAGTTCACCGACTCAAAGCTGGTGAACAAGCCCACCGACAACACCAGTGGCATCAAAACGTAAACGACAAAATCGCGGGTGCGATGATTCACACCCCCCACGCCGGGCAAATAACGCAGCGTGTTCCACATGCACATTGTCAGAAGTCCTACCGCCGGCAGCGGCAATGCCGTGATCGCCAGCGCCGGAACCTGCTTCAGCCGTACCGCGAATGCCAGGATCAATCGCGGTCCCATCAATGCCAGCACCAGCAGCGGGACAAACACCAGCCAGTTGAGAAACACGTTCCGCAGATAGGTGAACGCCAGCGTCCATGTGTCAGCCGACAGCGCTCCCAGCCGCGGCGTCAGATAGTTGTTGTACTCCCGCAAATGCTCAATCGGGTCGGGCGTGCCCGGCGCGGGCGCGGCCGCGTCCGGACGCAGCGCATCAACGACCGGCGCCAGCCCGCCGGCGCGCCGCATCCACGCCGTCAGCCAGCCGCCAATGTAACCGCCGCCCGAGACAGTCGAGAGATAGTCAAAGCCCGTCAGCAGCTCATGCTCGGCCAACCCTTGCAATACGCCCAGCCCAAACGTCGCCGAGCGTATGCCGCCGCCCGAGAGGCACAGCGCCGCCAGCGGCGTATTGTCGCCGGGTGCGCGTAATGCGCGCCGCTCCGCCGCCAGCACTTCGTCAACTCCCACCGGGGCTGTTATCGGGGTTTGCGGCATCTGCCCGGAATTGTACGTCATTCCGCTATTTCCTACTGCTAAACTCGTTGGGTCACATCCTGAGGGAACTCATGCTCGGCGAAACCATCGGGCACTACCGCATCAGCGAACAACTGGGAGCCGGGGGCATGGGCGTGGTCTACAAGGCCCGCGATCTGCGCCTCGAGCGCGACGTGGCCATCAAGGTGGTCCGCCCCGACGCCGCCAGTCCCATGCTCCAAGCCGCCTTCCTGCGCGAGGCCCGCCTGGCCGGCGCGCTTCATCATCCTGGCATTGTCACCGTCTACGACATCCTGACCCACGGCACCGCCAGTGGCACATTCGAATGCATCGTCATGGAATATGCGCCCGGCACTCCGCTGAGCATGGTCATTCCCGAGAGCGGCTTGCCGGTGGAACGCGCGCTCAGCCTCGCCCGCAATATCGGAGCCGCGCTCGCCGCCGCTCACGCCGCCGGCATCGTCCATCGTGACTTGAAGCCCGCCAACATCATTGTCGGCGATGGCGACCATATTAAGATTCTCGATTTCGGTTTGGCCAAGTTCGCTGGCCCTGGCACGCGCGACGACGCCCAAACCCGCGCCGCCGCCATGTCGCTCTTCGGCGACGCCATGGTGGGGACGCTCACCTACATGGCGCCCGAGCAGGCGCGCGGCGAAGCGGTGGATCAACGCGCCGACGTGTTCTCCTTCGGCGCCATCCTTTATGAAATGGTGGCCGGCCGCCCGCCCTTCCAGGCCGGTAATTTCGCTACCCTCCTGGTCGCGATACAAACCTCCGACCCCTCGCCGCTGCGCTCCGTGCATCCTCATTTGCCCGAGTGGTTGGAAGCGGTCACCAGCCGCGCCTTGGCCAAAGACCCTGCCGGCCGATTCGCCAGCGTCAACGATTTGGTCGCCGCGCTCGGCCAACAGCCCACCCTGGCGCGGCCCGTGGTTATCGCGGCCCCGACCCCGCCGGCGCTGGGTTCCGAGGCGGCCTCCATTGCCGTGCTCGCTTTCCGCAGCCTCTCACCCGCGGAGGACGATCAGTATCTCGCCGCCGGCCTCGCCGCCGAAATTCAAGGCGCGCTCACCGGAGTGCCGGGCTTGCGCCTGGCCCCCCTGGTCGCCAGCCTCCGCCCTCATGAGCCCGATGCCGATCCCCTCGCCGCCGCCAGCGCACTGGACACTCGTTATGTTGTCAGCGGCACCCTGCGCCGCGCCGGCGAGCGCGTCCGCGTCAGCGTCGAACTCGCCGACACCCACAGCCGGCGCGCCCTCTGGACCCACAACTACGACCGCCGTCTCACCGATATCTTCGCCGTCCAGGAAGACATCTCGAAAGCCGTCGTCGCCGCGCTCGGCGGCGAGATCATTCGCGCCACCACCGAGTTCGCCCACCGCACTCCCACCGACAGCCTCGACGCCTTCGGCCTGGTGCGCAAGGCCTACCATCTCTGGAATTACGAGTTCAGCCTGGCCGGCGTCGCTCAGGCTTTGGAACTACTGCGCCGCGCCACCGAACTCGACCCACAGTACGCCGCCGCCCGCGGCTATCTGGGCGTCTACCTTATTACCATCATCAATAACTGCATGTCGGGCGATCTCGACGCTGACCGGCGCGAGGCGCTGGAATCAGCCGCTCTCGCCTGCAAACTCGCTCCCGAAGACCCCAGCGTGCTCGAGTGCGCGGCTCTCGTATGGCTGCACACCAGTCAGTACGAGAAAGCCGTGCACTGCCTCAAGCGGGCGGTGCGCGTTGCGCCCTTCGACCTGGTTGCCTGGGGCTATCTCGCCTTTGCCTACGCCTGCGCCGGCGCCGAACGCGAGCGCGCTGAGGCCCGCACCATTCTCCATCGCCTCATCGGCGACGCTCCCGATCATCCTTCCGCCGCCTTCTGGCACGAATTCCTCGCCATCGCCTGCCTCCGCCTCGGCTCCGAATATCTCGAGGAAGCCGCCCTCCACGGCCAGCGCGCGGTCGAGATGCAGCCCGGTTTTGTTTTTAATCAAATCTTCGCGGCCGAAGCCCTCGCCCGCCTCGGCCGCGTCTCCGAAGCGCGCGCCCTGCTCGCAACCGTTCCCGCCTACAACCCCTACATGACCATGGCCTCGGCCGAGACGGTGGCGCTCGCCACCTGCCGTTCGCTGCCCGCCGTGGAGCAGCTTTGCGGTACAATCCGCTCACTCGGGCTTTTTCCCGAGTGAGTCGATTTATGTCTTTGCGCCAGTCAGAGTTCGTCGAGGTCGCCCGCGGCCTGCAATATCCCGAGGGCCCGGTCGCGCTCCCCGACGGCAGCCTCGCCATTGTCGAGGTACAGGCCGGGCGGCTCACCCGCCTGCGCCCCGGCGCGGCCGACGGGCAGCCCTGGACCGTCGCCTCGCAGATCGACCTGCGCCAGCCCGGGTTCGGCAACGGTCCCAACGGCGCCGCGCTCGGTCCCGACGGCGCGCTCTACATCTGCAATAACGGCGGCATGCAGTTCGTCTCCGTGCCCCTCGCCTACGCCGACGCCAACTGGACCCTCAACGTCCCCAGCCTTGCCGCTGCCGACTATACTTCCGGATTTCTCGAGAAGGTTGATCTCACAACCGGCGCCGTCAGTCTCCTGTGTTCCGGCATGCGCAGCCCCGACGACCTCGTCTTCGATGCCGCCGGAGGTATTTGGTTCACCGACTGGGGCAAGCTCCAGGCGAGCGGCCAGGGCATCGTCCGCGACATCACCGGCGTGTACTACCTCGCGCCCGGCGCGCGGCAGGCGAAGCTGGTCATACCAGAGCGCTCCGCTCCCAACGGTATTCTGCTCTCGCCCGCCGGCGACCGCCTCTATGTCGCCGAGACCTACAACCGCTGGATCGTTTACTGGGATCTCCAGGGCCCCGGCGTCGTCAAACCCAACCCGCACAGCATCGACGGCTGCCATCTTCTTACCGCCGCCATTCCCGGCTGCGGCGGGCTCGATTCCATGGCTATGGATGAACGCGGCAACCTGTACGCCATCACCATCATGCCCGAAGGCCAGAATCCGCTCTCCCGTGGCGGCCTCACCGTCGTCTCACCCAAGGGAGAGGTCATTGAATTCATACCGGTGGACATCGGCGTGCCCGATCCGCTGCCCTCAAATCTCTGCTTCGGCGGACCCGACCGGCGCACCGCCTTCATCACCCTGGGCGGCACCGGCAGAGTCGTGAGCTGCCGCATGGAGATCCCCGGACTGCCGCCGGCGTTCTCGCGAAACCCATGACGCGCGTCATTCGCATTGCGCTCCGGATCCTCTATGGCGCGGTCGCGCTGGCGCTGCTGCTGATCGTGGGCTACTGCGCCGTGTTCATGTACATCGAGCGCCAGGTCGCGCCCGCGGCCGCCATCGAGCAGACCCGCTACCTCGACCAGGGCTGGGGCACCGCGCCCAATGCGCCCGACCGCGAGACCTATAGCTTTACCCCGCAGGGCGTCGCGCTCCGCAACATTCCCTACGACTGGCTGCTCCATCTTGAACGCCCCTGGAGCACCGATCGCTTCGCCGCCGCCAAGTACATGCGCGCGTACGGCTTCATTCCCGTTCCCGAGAACGACCGCATCGCCGTCGGCCTGACCTGGCATTGGGACGCGGCGACCGGCCAACGGATGACGGACATGACCTGCGCGCTCTGCCATACCGGCGAGCTCGACATCATGCACAACGGCGCGCGCACCGCGGTGCGCATTGATGGTGGTCCGGCCATGCACGATCTGACCTCCACTCGCCTGGGGCGTTTTCCCACCGACCTGCTGGCTTCGCTCGCCGCAACTTACTTCGATCCCTTTAAATTCCGCCGCTTCAGCGCCGCCGTTCTCACCAGCGGCAACACCTCCGCCGCGCGCGGCCAACTGCATCACCAGCTTTGGCGGGTGATTTCGGCTCTGTTTTCCCAGGCGAGCATTGATCAATCCAAGCACCTCTACCCGGTCGAGGAGGGTTTCGGCCGCACCGATGCGCTGGGGCGCATCGCCAACACCGTCTTCGCCACCCACCTCGACCCGCGCAACTACCAGGTGGCCAATGCGCCGGTGAGTTATCCGCCGCTGTGGGACATCTGGAAATTCGACTGGGTGCAGTACACCGCCAGCGTCCGCCAGCCGATGGCGCGCAACATCGGTGAATCGCTCGGCACCGGTGCCACGATTGACTTGCTCGACGCCTACGGCCGCCCGGTTCCCGCCTCCGAGCGCTATCTTGTCTCGACCATTGTTCCCAACCTGCGCGTCATCGAAACCACCCTGCGCAAGCTCCGTCCGCCCTGCTGGCCCGAGGATCTCTTCGGTCCCATCAACGTTCCCTTGGCGCAGGAGGGCGCGGTGATATTTCACGCCGTCTGCGAGACCTGCCACGGTCCCCACCTCGCCTCGCCGCTCCAAAAGGCGTTCGACTCGCCCGGCAAATCCGCCGACGACCCCGACTGGACGATGCACACCCTCGCCGCCGACGATATCGGCACCGATCCGCAGGCCGCTCTCAATTTCACGCAGCACCGCTTCGATCTCACTCGAAGCGGCCTCACCGCCGATGCCATCCGCGCCCAGCTTGCTCAAACCTGGTCGCCCAACTACGACCGCCAGCTCGCCTTTGACGCGGCCACGTTACGAACATCGGCCCCGGCTTCACCGGAGTATCGCCGCGCTCAGGCCGACCAGGCGAAGTTGCAAACCGAGGGTCGCGACGCCTACGTGGCCCAAAAAATCGGCACTCTCGATCTGTCCCGCGTCTCCACCGCCGCCGGCCTGACCGACCTCATTGCCTTCATCCGCCCGCGTGCTTACGCCGATCTTGGCCTCACACCGGCGCAGCAAGCGGAGTGGAACGGATTCGACCAACTCGACACGCCCCAGGAAGGCGTTCAGTACAAGGCGCGGCCGCTCGCGGGCGTTTGGGCAACGGCGCCGTATCTTCACAACGGCTCCGTCCCCAACCTCTATGAGTTGCTCTCGCCGGTGTACGAGCGCGACAAGGTGTTCTATCTCGGCGATCGCGACTTCGATCCGGTTCGCGTCGGCTTGGTGACCAACGATTCAGCCAAGGGCAGCTTCCGCTACGACACCTCCATCCCCGGCAACTTCAACACCGGCCACGAATTCCGCGCCGGCTATCGTCCCTGGGCGCCGGGAAGCCCGCCCGCCCACGGCGTCATCGGCCCCGAATTCACTCCCCATCAGCGCATGGCAATTATCGAATACCTAAAAGTGCATCGCGACGACCCCAACGATCACTCCTGCTCCGTCTATGTTCCATAAAATTCTCCTTCGGTCGGCCGCGGTCCTCGGCGCTCTGCTGGTGATACAGGCCATTGCCGCCACGATTCTGTGGCGCCATGACATGGCGCCCGCTGGCGCGTCCATGGCGGAATACACCACGCCGGACGAACCCTATTACACCACCCAGATCATCGATTCCGCCATCCAACTGTCACTTACCTCGCGCGCCGAGCAGATGGCCCATCCCGCTGATTACAAGGACGACCCCGGCGCCAAGCCGACCACGTATCTGCGCGATGTTCACTCCAAGAGCCACGGATGCGTGCTGGCGAAATTCAATGTCGGCACCGTGCAAGACCGTTTTGCCCAGGGCGTCTTCGCCCAGCCCCACAGCTTCGACGCCATCATGCGATTTTCCAGCGGCAAGCCCGGCGTCAACTCCGATTCCGGCCGCGACGCTCGCGGGTTGGCCATCAAGCTGCTCGATGTTCCCGGCCCGAAGCTGCTAAATGGAGAGACCGACGACCCCGCCCAAGATTTCATCCTGATGAACAACCCCACGTTTTTCATCCGCACGCTGGCGGAGTACCAAGCCTTCAGCCAGGCCTTGGGCGGACCCGGCATCATGAGTTACTTCATGCCCAGCCTCTGGCATCCATCCGGATGGCACCTGCGCGAACTCTATCTCGCCGCCCAAACCGAAAAGCCGCGGCCCGCCAGCCTCGCGACCATCCGCTACTGGAGCGCGTCCGCCTACGCGCTCGGCCCCAACCAGTTCGTTAAATACTCGGTCAAGCCCTGCCCCTTGAACAAGCCGCTGCCCCCGGCCAATAACCGCGACCCCGACTACCTCCGCCTCGAGTTGGCGAATCAGGCCGCCAGGGGCGGCGACTGCTTCGACTTCATGGTGCAGCCGCAGGTCATGGGAAAGAACATGCCGCTCGAAGATACGACCGTGAACTGGAGCGAGCGCGACTCGCCCTTCACCCCGGTCGCGCGCATTGAAATTCCCGCCCAACAAAACAACACCGCGGCCATGAACGAACGCTGCGAAAACCTCGAGTTCAACCCCTGGCACTCACTCGCCGCCCACCGCCCAGTCGGCGCCATGAACCGAGTCCGCGAAGCCCTCTACCAAGCCATGGCCGACTTCCGCCGCCAGAAAAACGGCGCCACCAGCCCCGGCCACTGAATGCGTCCGGACGCGTCAACGATGAAGGTCAAACTCACGATTCCGATTCGAGTGCTTGCAACCTGCGTAGCAGCGTGTTGATGCTGCGGGTGAGCCAAACGGATCCGTTGGTGGAGGAAAGCCCGGCGCTCGCCCGGCTTCAGGCCACCGACCCCGATCTGCCAACTGATGGATTCGTGAGTTTGGACGAGCTCATCACGAGCTCTCTCGTCAGCCAACGCATGATGCTCGGCCTGATGGCTTGCTTTGTCGCACTGGCGGGGGGCGAAGCGGCCGTGCGCCGCCTACTGGGCGCTTTCCCGCAGGCTTGGCAGCGGGTCCACGCGACTGGCCTGGCGGGCGGGGAGGTAGGCGGCGAACAGTCCGACGACCGCGAGCAGCAACGCGGCGGCGGCCAGGCTGGTGGGGTCGTCGGGAGACAGATCGTAGAGCAGGGAAGCGATGGCGCGGCTTTCGATCAGGCTGATGGCGGCGCCGATGGCCACGCCGAAGACGACCAGGGTCATGGCTTCGCGCAGCACCATCATGCGCACCGTCGCGGCGCGGGCGCCGAGCGCCATGCGGATACCGATCTCGCCGCGGCGGCGCGCCACGGCGTACGACAGCATCGCGTATAAGCCCATGGCCGCCAGTCCGAGCGCGAGCACGCCGAAAAAGCCGGTCAGCTTGACCAGCAGGAGGTCGGGGCCCAGCGTTGATTCGATCGCGGCCTCAACCGAACTGAAATCATTTACCCGCGCGACGGGTCCCACCACTTGCGCGACTGTCTGGCGGACCATGGCGCGGTCCAGCGAAGCGGGGCCGGCAACACGGACCTCAAAATTGGCGTCGAGAAGATCCGCGAGCGAGCGCGGGCTGAAGATATCGAAATAGAGGCGCGGGACGTTGGGCTTTTCGCGCAAGCTTTGCTGGTGCGCCACGGCCGTGACACCCACCACTTCTGTGGGCAACGGTCCGTCGCTAAAGTGCACGACCACCCGCTGGCCCAAGGGGTTGCGATGTTGGAAGTAATGATTCACGAAGGCCTGATCCACGATGATAGGCATCACCGGACGGCTGCGGTCGGTGCTGGTGAACTCGCGGCCGAGCAGGACCGGAATGCCGAGCTCGGCGAAATAGCCGGGCGCAACTTTGTCCATTTGCGAGGATGGCGACTCGGGGCCGGTGTAGCCTTCGACTGTAAGTTCGTCATTGCTTTCGCGGCCGCTGAACAGCCCATTCTCGGAAAAGGTCGCGCCATGCACGCCGGGCAAGCGGCCGACGGCGTCGGCGATTCTCTGGTACATGTCGACCGCAACCGCCGGGGAGGCGCCTCCGGAAACGGCATTGACATTGAAGGTCATCAGGTTGGCCGGGTTGTAACCCAGCTTTACCTGGTGCAACTGATCGAGCGAGCGCACAAACAGCGCCGCGCCGGTGACAAGAACGATCGAGAGCGCGACCTGCGCCACGACCAATGCATTGGCGGCAGGCACGCGGCGATGTTCGGTCTTCACCGTCAATTGGGTGCGCGCCAGGCGCAGAGCCGGAGTCATGCCGAAGCCAATGCCGACCAGCAGGCACAGTACCGCGGTAAAGCCAAGCACCCGCGGGTCATTGCCCAGCGCCAACGACAAGCCGGAGCCGGGAGTCGCCACCAGGGAAACCAGCGCGCGCTCGCCCAACCGCGCCAGGAAAAAGCCGGCGACGCCGCCGGCGGCGGCGAGCATGAGGCTCTCGGTCAGTAACTGCCGGAGCAATCGCGAGCGCTTCGCTCCCAACGCCAGGCGCATGGCAAACTCGCGCTCGCGGGAGGCGGCCTGGGCGAGCAGCATACCGCCCAGATTTACCGCGACCGCGAGCAGGACTATGCCGACCAGGGCAAAAAGAATCCACAAGGGCTTGGCGAATTGCGTTCGCAGGGAGGAGGCGCCGCGTCCCCCAGCGCCCACCGGCAGGCGCTGGGTGAGCAGCGATGCACGCTGTTGGGCGGTGACGGCCTGCGCCGCCTGCTCGCGCACCGACTCTGAAAAAATCAAATTGCAGTTGGCGCTCGCCTGGGCGACGGTCACGCCGGGCCGGAGCCGGCCCAGTCCCAGCAGCCATACCGACCGCCGTGGATTCGGCGGATCGTGGAGATAATCGCGTCCGGGCAGCACGAGCTGCTGCAACTGCAGCGGAACGTAAACATCTGGCACCTGGCCAACCGAGGTGCCGGCGAAGCCGGATGGCGCTACTCCAACGATGGTGAACACCTGGCGCCTGATGCGTAGGGCCCGCCCCACCACGCCGGCGTCGCCGTGGTACTGGCTCCGCCAAAATCCGTCGCTGATGACGACTTGCGGCATGGCCGCGGGCGTGTCCTCGGCCGGGTCAAAGAACCGGCCGCGTTCGGGGCGCAACTCCAGGACGTCAAAATAGTTGGCGGAAACCATTTCAATGGCGGCGATGGGCCCGGTTTCGGGATCGGCGCCGGGGGTGGTCGGGACGCGGATGGTCGCCTCCTCCGCCGCTGCCGCCAGCACGCCGGAGAAAACCTGGTTCTGGTTGCGCAAGCGCCAGTACTGCGTGTAGGCGAGGCCATCCACGTCATGGTCAGCGGTGCCCACTTCGAAGCCGTTGAAATCGGGGTTGCCGAGCATCACCAACTGTTCGGGATGGGGCACCGGGAGCGGCCGCAGCAGGACGGCGTTGACCAAGGTGAACAGCGCGGTATTGGCGCCAATCCCCAGGGCCAGCGTAGCGACGGCGGTCAGCGCAAACATCGGGGTGCGGCGCAAGCGCCGGAGTCCGAACTTGAGATCGCGGCCAATATCGTAAAGCCAGGTCAGGCGCCCCTGGTCGCGGCACTCCTCGAGCACGCGGTCGACGCCGCCAAAGGCGGCCTCGGCGCGCTGCCGGTCGCCGCGCTTGCGGGCTTCGAGCTCGAGATGGTGGGCGATCTCTTCCTGGGTTTGCTTCCAGTTGGCCGGCTTCATGCGCCCTCCAGCACGCAGCCGATAGCCGCGGCAATCTTGTTCCAGTTTCCGGTTTCAATCTCGAGCTGGCGCCGGCCGGCGGCGGTCAGGCGATAGAAGCGCGCCCGGCGTCCCAATTCCGAAATACCCCACTCCGCCTTCACCCAGCGCTGCCGCTCCAGCCGGTGCAGCGCCGGATACAACGATCCCTGGTTGACCTGCAACAAATCAGACGAAACCTGTTGAATCCGCTCGGCGATGGACCAACCGTGACGGGGTTCATGAAGCAGGGTGCGCAGGATCAGCAGATCGAGGGTGCCTTGCAGCAATCCCAGTCGAATGTCGGGAGTGGGCGCCATTGGTGTCGAACCTCAACACCAAGGGTGGCATGCTTGTTGTCGGATGTCAACAATAAGCGCTACTCGCGCAGTGCCGTCAGCGGGTCGACGCGGGTGGCGGCGCGGGCGGGGATGTAGCAGGCGATGGCGGCCATGATCGCCAGCAGCAGGCTGACGCCGGCAAAGGTCGAGAAATCGCCGGCGCTGATGCCAAAGATCAGGCTCTGCAAGGCGTGCGCCATCAGGTAAGCGAGGGGCAAGCCCACCGCCAGGCCGAGCGCGAGCAGTGCCGCGCCCCGCCGCATGACCAGCGTCAGGATCCGGCCCTGGCTCGCGCCCATGGCCATGCGGATACCGAACTCATGAATGCGCTCGCTGACCAGGTACGACATCACGCCGTAGACGCCAATCGCCGCCAGCGCCAGCGCCAGCAGGCCGGCGACGGTCATCATCACGGCGACGTAGGCGAGGCCGATGGTGGACTCATGAATTACGTCGGCCAAGGTTTTCAAGTTGAACAGCGGCTGCTCGCGGTTGACGCCGGCCACGGCCTGGCGCGCGGACACGCCAAAGTTCGATACGCGTCCGCCGCCGCCGCGCAGGAGGAAGTAAGTGGACTGCTGCGGCGATTGGCGGGTGCAAAAGTAGATCGTTGGCTCCGGTGCGCGATCCGACCAGTCGTACTGAATGTCGCCGACGACACCGACGATGGTTAGCCAGGCGCCGTTGCCGGGCGCGCTGCCGCGCTGGATATGCTGGCCGATCGGGTTCTCGCCGGGAAAATAATGGGCGGCAAACTGGCGGCTGACCAGCGCCACGGGCTGGTTCGAGGGTCCGTCGGAGAGGCTGAAATCCCTGCCGCTTACCATCGGAACGTGGAGCAGGTCGAAATAGCCGGGGCTGACAAACTGTAGCAATGCTGGCTCGGCGCTCGACTCCGCCGGCGGGCGGCCTTCGATGCTGAAGCGGGTGCGCGAGTAGTTGTTGCCGAGCGGAACGCTGGCGGCACTGGCCACGGCAACGACGCCGGGGATGGCGGCCAGGCGCTGCATCGCCTGGTCGTAGAAAATGCCGCGATTGACGCTGCTTTTGTAAAAGTCGGTGCCGGGGAAATTCATCTGCATGGTCAATACCGCGCCCGGGTCGTAGCCATTGCTGGCGTTCAACAGCGAGCGGAAGCCGAGCGCCATGAGGCCGGCGCCCACCAGCAGGATGAGCGCCAGCGACACCTGGACCACGACGAGCGCGCCGCGCAGGCGCTGACGTCCGCGCCCGGTGGTCGAGCCGCGCCCCGCGTCCTTCAACGTCGAGTTGAGGTCGGGACGGGAGGCATGAAAGGCGGGAAACAATCCGCTGAGCAGGCCGGCGGCGATGGCGACGACGAAGGTGAACCCGAGCGCGGTGCCGTCGAGCGAAATCTTGTCCCAGCCGCCGATGAACTGGGCGACATCGGCGGGCATGTAGGCGAGAATGAGCCGGATCGAGTACCAGGCGAAGCCGATGCCAAAAATGCCGCCGCCGAGGCCGAGCAGCAGATTCTCGGTGAGCAACTGGCGGATCAAGCGCCAGCGGCCGGCGCCGAGCGCGGTGCGAATCGCCAACTCCTGGCTCCGGCCCATGGCCCGCGCAAATTGCAGATTGGCGACGTTGGCGCAGGCGATGAGCAGCACGAAGCCAACCGCCACGAGCAGCATGAGCACGTATTGATAGGTCTCGCTGCCCACCGTCTGCTGGGCCAGGCCCTGGACGGCCACCCTCCAGTCGCGGTTGGTGTCGGGGTAGCGTGCATCCACGCGCGCGGCGATGGCGTTCATCTCGGCGCTGGCCTCGGCGAGGGTGGCGTTCGGCCGCAGCGTGGCGACAACGCGCAAGGTGTGGTTGCTGCGATCGTCCTGAGCTTGCGGCGTGATGGCCATGGGCATCCAGAGGGCGGCGGTCTGCGGATAGACGGCATCCTTGCCCATGATGCCGACCACGGTGTAGGCCATCTGGTCGAGTTGGATGGTTTGGCCGACGATCGCGGGGTTGCCGTTAAACTGCTGCTGCCACAGCGCCTGGCTGAGGATGACCTCGCGGTCGTGGCCGGGCTGTCCTTCTTCTGGAAGGAAAGTGCGCCCCCGGATCGGGGTCGAGGGCAGGATTTTGAAAAAGTTGGTCGAGACCAGAAACCCCTGGACCATGGCGGGGGTGCCCGCGCCGCCCAGATTCATTTCATCGCCACTGAAGGCGCCCATCTCGGAAAACGAGTGCGCCTGCTGCCGCCAGGTTAGATAGTTGTAGTTGGAGACGCTATTGGTTTGTGAGGGCGGGCGGTGGGGCGCGACCTCGAGCACCGACACCACGCGATCAAGATTGCTGTAGGGGAGCGGATGCAGCAACAAGCCGTTGGCCACGCTGAAAATGGCGGTATTGGCGCCGATGCCCAAACCCAGCGCGACAATGGCGATGGCGCTTGTCCCCGGCGCGCGCGCGATCAAACGCAATCCAAAAGACAGTTCCGTCCAAAAGGTCTTCATAAGTGGTCGCAACGGGCGCTTGCCTGATTATACGGGCCTCGGCTAAGCTGAGTTCCATGCTAAAGACTCTGCTTATCGCGCTGGCGTTGGTTGCGATGCTGCCGGCGCAGCATCTTGCCGTGAACTCGAAAACTGTTTCCTGGGGCAATTACTGGGCCGGAGCGACGCCGGTGCTGACGGTCAAGGATGGCGCCACGGTTACGATGGACACGCTGCTCACCAACAGCCCGACCGGCCTGGCGCGCGCCGGCGTGCCGGACGATCAAATCGAGCCTGCGCTGAAGGAGGTTTACGCCAACGTGCCGCGGGAGGTGCGCGGGCCCGGGGGGCACATCCTGACCGGCCCGATTTTTATCACCGGGGCCGAGCCCGGCGATACGCTCGCGGTCCACATTCTCCGCATCAAGGGGCGCATCAACTACGCTTACAACTCGTTTGGCCCGCGCAGCGGCTTCCTGCCCCAGTTCTTTCCCGGCGAGCACCAGACCAAGATCATTCCGCTCGACTGGAAGACGATGACGGCGCATTTCGCCCCCGGCATTGACCTGCCGATGCACCCGTTTTTTGGCAGCATGGGGGTGGCGCCGCCGCTGGCCGATGGCAAGCACAGCTCGACGCCGCCCGATCTCATGGGCGGCAACATGGATAACAAAGATCTGGTCGCCGGCACAACGGTTTATTTTCCAGTGTTTGCACCCGGCGCTCTCTTCTACGCGGGCGACGGACATGCGGGGCAGGGCGACGGGGAAATGGATATTACGGCGCTCGAGACGTCGCTGGAAGGAACCTTCCAGTTTCAGGTCATCAAGAATACGCAGCAGAAATGGCCGCGCGCCGAGACTCCGACCGAGTACATCAGCATGGGCTTCAACAAGGACCTGGTCGCGGCCACGACCCAGGCGGCGGAGGAGATGATCAACTTCCTGGCCGCCACCAAAGGCATGACCAAGGAAGATGCCTACATGCTGTGCAGCGTGGCGGGCGATGTCCACGTGACCGAGCTAGTGGACCAGAACGTAGGGGTTCACGTGCTCGTCCCCAAAGCCATCTTCAAGAAGGAGAAGCAGTAGCCGGCACGCTATTGCTGTTTTAGCGCTTGCTGTGGCGCTACGCGGGTGGCGCGGAGCATCGGCGGCAGGCTGGCGGCAAGGCCCACCGCGACAAGTATGACGGTCACAGCGGCAAAGACCTCGGGGTCGGTGGCGGAGACGCCGAAGAGATAGGTGGACAGTACGCGTGAGAAGGCCAGCGCGGCGGCGAGGCCGACGGCGATGCCGATGGCGATCAAGCGCAGGCTTTGGCCGCCGACGAGTTTGGCGATATTCGAAGCGTCCGCGCCGAGCGCCATGCGCAAGCCGATCTCCTGGGTGCGCTGCTGGGTGCTGTAACTGATGACGCCGTAGATGCCCACGGCCGAGAGCAGCAGCGCCAGGCCTCCGAAAATGGCGAGCAGCAGCAGGGTCGCGTGCGGATTTGACACCGAGGCGGCGACGACGGCGTTCATGGTCTTGACATGGATCACGGGGACGGTCGCATCCTGGGCGTGCAATGCCTGCGTGGCCTCATTGGCGAGGCTGAGCGGAGCAAGCCGGGTGCGCAGCACAAAAGTGGGCGAGTCGGGCGGCGCTTGCTCGAAGGGATAGTACACTTCGAGGCGCACGGGGGCTTGAAGTCCGTATTGTTTGGTGTCACCCACCACGCCGACGATGGTGACCAGGCGGTGATTGTCCGCGCTGGGGTGTCCGCGCCAGAACTGGCGGCCGAGGGCGCTTTGCCCCGGCCAAAACTGACGGGCGAAACTGGCGTTCACCAGCGCGACCAGCGGTGCGCCGGCCTGGTCGCCGGCTGCTACATTACGCCCGGAGAGAAGGGGCAGCCCGAGAGCGGCCAGATAGCCGGGACTGATGCTGTGCAGATCGGGATGGGGAGCGTGTCCATGAGGCACGTCGGGACGATCGGCGATGGTTACGTCGGAGCGATCGTGACTGTCGGTCATGGGTAGATTCGTCCCCAATCCTACCGCGGTCACGCCCGGCAGAGCCTGGAGACGGGCGAGGGCGCCGCGCTCGAAGGCGGCAAGCGCAGCGTCGGTTGCGTAGCGCGGCCCCGCGAGCGATGCGTCAAGTTTCAGCGTTTGCTCGGGACGAAAGCCCGGGTTGATCCTGGTTAATTGGCTGAAGCTTTTCAGGGTCAACCCGGCGGCGAGGGTCAACATTAAAGCCAGGGCGACTTCGGCAATCACCAGATAGTCGCGCGCGGAACTGGTTGCCTTCTTCAATCCGCTGTTGATAACCTCGCGGGCCGGCGCCAGGCCGAACAGCAGCGCCGTGGCCAGAGTCACCGCCACGGTGAAGGCGAGCACGGGCAGGCTAAGTCGCAACTCGGGCGCGGCGTTGCCGCCAATGGTGAGTTGCCGCAATCCCTGCAGCGCCCACTGGGCGAGGGCGAGTCCGGCTACGCCCCCCAAGGCGGCGAGCGCGACGCTTTCGGTGATCATTTGCCGCAGCAGCCGCCCGCGACCAGCGCCGAGCGCGGCGCGAATCGCCCATTCCTGCTGGCGCGCCGTAGTTCGGATCAGCATTAGATTGGCAACATTGGCGCACGCGATCAGCAGCACCAAACCCACCGCCGCCAAAAGAAGCCAGAGCATGGGCGCGTCGCCGCCGACGAAGAGTTCGCGGATGGGCCGCACCACCGCGCCTTCATTCTCGTTGGTCTCGGGATAGGCCTGCGCCAGGCGCTGCATGGCCAGGCGCTGCTGCGTCACGGCCATGGCCAACGTGGCGCCGGGCTTGAGTCGGGCGACAATGTCGCTGTCGCTGTGCGAGCCGCGGTCGTTGATGTCTTTCAGGAACAAGCCCGCGGGCACAAAAACGTCGGTCTGGTTGTAGTCCTTGAACCCCATCGGCAACACGCCGACGATGGTGTAGGCCCGGTCATCGAGGCGGATCACCGTTCCCAGCGCGGCGGCGGATCCGCCAAACTGACGCTGCCACAGCGGATAGGCGAGCACGGCTTCGGCGGAGGCATTGGCGGTGTCGGCCGAGGCAGTGAAATCGCGCCCCAGGGCGGGGCGGACGCCGAGCGTGGCAAAGAAATTCGCGGACACATCGGCGCCGCTGGCCTGCTCCGGCTGGCCGGCGCCGCTCAGATTAAAGCCATGTTGCTGGAACCAGGCCATGGAACTGAAGACGCCGCTGCCGCTTGCGTTCTGCTGGCGGAAATCGAGGAAATCGGGGTAGGTATCGGAGACGGTGCGGCCGTTCGCGTACTCGTTAATCACCACCAGTTGGTTGGGCTGCTGATACGGCAACGCCCGCAGCAACTCGGCATCAACCCAACTGAAGATGGCGGTATTGGCGCCGATGCCCAAGGCCAGCACCAGGACTGCGGTAACGGCGAAGCCCGGCGAGCGGCGCAATTGACGCAAAGCAAATCGCAAATCCTGCAGCATGGGTTGATCTACTCCCTGGTTCGATGTACTGTGCCAGCCTTGCTTGGGTTACCCGCGCAACCGAAACGGTTGTAAAGTGGTTGCATGGCATCCATTACCATTAAAAACATACCAGACGATATTCATCAGCGGTTGGTAGCAAAAGCAAAGAATAATGGCCGGAGCTTGAATCAGGAAATCATTCTCAGCCTGCGGCAAGCCGCGTGTGAGGCGCCACGGAACATCAATCAGGAGGTTGCCGAGGTGCGAGCGTTTCACCAACATCTACGCGGTTCGGGCTTCGAAACGACGCCCGAGCAAGTCCAGGCCTATAAAATCGAAGGTAGGAAGTGATCGTAGTTGACACCAACGTGATCGCCTATTTTTGCACTGGCGGGATGTATGGCGAAGCCGCGATAAAGCTAGCCGTCGAAGAGCCGGAATGGCGAGCGCCACCGCTTTGGATTTCTGAATTTAGAAACTTCCTGCTCGGCAAAATCAGGCGTGACGGCATGGCATTGGCGGATGCGTTGACCGCCATGAGCAAAGCAAGGCGTCGCTTGGGCGCACGGTTCGATACTGTCTCGACCTCCGCCGTACTTGAGCTGTCTAGGTCAGGCTGTACTGCGTACGATTTGGAGTTCGTGGCGCTCGCGCAGGAGTTGCGTGCGCCGCTCTACACCATGGACAGGCAAGTGCTCACGGCTTTTCCTGGTTTGGCGTTCCCGCTAATGCCCGAGTCCTAAAGCTGCGGCTTCGGCTTCGCGTTGGTCGAGTTCCTTCTTAAGTTGCGCGTACCGTGTGATGGCGTCGCGGCCGATTTTCTGGTCGGCGGTGTTGGTCATCGAGTACAGGTACGTGATCTGGGTTTGGAGCTCGGGCTGGCTGTAGCGAATCGAGGGCGTAATCAGCGCGTCAGCCAAGCTTTTCAATTTGGCGGGATCCATTGCGGCGGGCGGATTCTTCTCCGCCGCGCGCACGCTCGCCACGAGCTTATTCACCTGGCTCACCAGATCGCGCACCTTGAGGTTGTGCTCGAACTGCTCCTGCAAGTCGGCGGTGGTGACGCCGTCCGCCGTGATGCGCGGATCCTCGGTCACGACCAACGGCTGCGTCGAGGTCCAGCTTCCGCTGGAGAGGCGCACCGAATACTTGCCCGGCACCGCCATCGGTCCCTGGCCACCTTCCGGCACGGAGGCGCTTTCCCACGGGCCGGGATAGCGCAGGTCCCAGGTAACCCGGTGCATCCCGGCGGAAGCGGAAAGCCGGGTCACGGCGCCGCCCCGCCCGCGACTACCGCCGCGTCCACCGGCGGGCGCCTCCGGCGCATTGCTCGAGAAGGTGCGGATCACCTTGCCCTGGGCATCAAGTATTTCAAGCTGCAAAGGCGCACTCGCCGTCGCGGCTAATTTGTAGCCGATCATCGCGCCCGGCGTCGGGTACTGCGGACCGGCGGCGCCGCGGCCGCCAAAGCCGCCGCGCGAGGGGCCGCGAACCGCCTCGCGGGGCGTAAACAAAATATTGGCATCAGCCGAGGCGGCGGGCGCCGCCGCCCACTGACGGATGGGGCCCAGGTTGTCGAGGATCCAATCCGATCGCCCCTGGGTCGAGAGCACGAGATCGCCGTGCCCCAGCTTGATATCGGTCACCGGCGTCACCGGCAAGTTGAGCTGGAACGACTGCCAATGCCCGCCGTTGTCGAAGGAGATATACATGCCGAACTCAGTGCCGGCGTAGAGCAACCCGGGGCGCACCGGATCTTCGCGGACCACGCGCGTGGGCTCATCCGCCGCGATGCCGTTGTGGCCATCGGTCAGGCGGGTCCAGTGCGCGCCGTAGTCGTCGGTGCGGTAAATATAAGGAGCGTAATCGCCCAGCAAATACCGGTAAATCGCGGCATACGCGGTGCCGGGGCGGTGCGGGCTGGGTTCAATGTTTTGCACGCGGCCTTCGGGCTCAAGCCCGGCGGGAGTGACGTTCTTCCAGGTCTTGCCATCGTCGCGCGTCACATAAATCAAACCGTCGTTGGAACCGGTCCAGATCAAGCCGGCCTGCAAGGGCGATTCGCGAATGGTGTAGAGCGTGCTGTATACCTCTTCGCCGGTGGCGTCGCGCGTGATCGGCTCGCCGCTCGGCCCCTGTGTTCCGGGAGGATGCGCGGTCAAATCCGGGCTGATCGTCTGCCAGGTGACGCCGCCGTCGGGCGAACGGTGCAGGAACTGCGAACCGTAATAAACGTAGTAAGGCGCTTTCGGCGATACCTCCATGGGCGAGACGCGCTGGAAGCGATAGATCAGCGTGTCGCCGCCGTTGCCGTAGAGCGATTCGGCGCCGACCCAGTATTGCTGCTCGTTATTGGTGTTGAGATTGAGCCGGCTGAATTGACCCTTGCAGCCGCCATACACCACTTGCGGATTGGCCTGGCTCGGAATAATCGGGCCAGTCTCGCAGCCCGGACCCAGCCGAAACGCCTGCCCGTCAGACAGCGGCAAGCTCGGAATAATCACCGTGTCGTCGTCCTGTTGCGCTCCGTAAACGCGGTACGGATACTGATCGTCGAGTGCGACCTGATAAATTTCCGCGGTCGGCTGATTGGCTTCGGTGCTCCAGGTATTGCCGCCGTCGAGTGAAACGTTGGCGCCGCCGTCGTTGGACTGAATCATGTCGAGCGAGTTCTTGGGGTTGATCCAGACCGCGTGGTTGTCGCCGTGCGGCACCTGGCGGGTTTGGAACGTCTTGCCGCCGTCGGTGGAACGGAACCATGTCTCATCTCCGACGTAAACGATGTCGGCGTTGTTCGGGTCCACGCCCAGCGTGTCGTAGTAGAAGGGGCGCGTAATGATCGCATCGGAGCCGTTGATCAACGTCCAGGTCGCGCCCGCGTCTTCAGAGCGGTACAATCCCGACCCCGGTTTGGCTTCGATCAGCGCATAGACGCGCTGCGGGTTCGCGGCCGAAATAGCCACGTTGCTGCGCCCGAACAGTTGATCGGGCAACCCACCGCCCAGCTTGTTCCATGTGTCGCCGCCGTCGGTGGATTTGTAAATGCCGGCGCCCTCGCTCGCTTCCGATCCGCTAATGATGGTCCACGGTTTCCGCCGTCCGTACCAGAGGCAGGCATACAGCACTTTCGAGTTGGCCGGGTCCATCGCCAGCGCCGCCACGCCAAGCGCCGGAGACTTATAGAACACCTTGCTCCAGTTCTGTCCGCCATCCTTCGAGCGGTACACGCCGCGATCCGGAGTGTCTTTGAACGGATCGCCTTGCGCCGCCACGTAGACGAGATTCGCGTCGTGGGGATCTATCACCACGCTCGCGATCTGTCCTACGTCGCGCAGACCCGCGAAGGTCCATGTTTTCCCGGCGTCGGCCGACTTGTAAACGCCGCGGCCGATCGACACGTTGCTGCGGATTTTCGACGAACCGGTGCCGGCGTATATGGTGTTCGGGTCGGAGTCGGCCACCGCCAGCGCGCCCATCGAGCTCACCGAAAAAAAACCGTCCGAGACGTTCACCCAGTCGTGGCCCGCATCGGTGGTCTTCCACACGCCGCCGCCGGTCGATCCGAAGTAGAAGGTATTCGGCTGCGACGGCACGCCAGTGACAGCGGTGACTCTGCCGCCGCGAAAAGGCCCTATGAGCCGGTATCGCAGACCGGTCCACTGCGCTGCGTTAAAGGTTTGCGCGCCGCCGGCCAGGGGCAGCAAAATAACGGTCAGTGCAAGAGTCGGGAGGGACGAGCGAAGTCGCGGCATACGGGCCGTAGTATACGCTCAATCGGCTCTCTCCTATCAATGCGATGTTCATCATGCGGGGGGCGCGCCGTTTGCGCCGCGGGGCGAACTCGGCGCGCAAGGCCGCGATTTGGGCCCTCGGCGTCACTCTTGGGCTAGGGTGGTCGTCATCCCGAAGGGGGCCGATTGCTGGCGGCGGTCGGACGCCCCCGGCAAATATGCGGCGCGGCCCTCGCGTGCCGCAACGCCGGAGAGGGGCTTCTGGGGTCCCCGCTCCGGCGTTGCGCCTAAGCGGGGCGCGCGGCGGTAGCCGCGCTGGGGCCCGCGCCTATCATGTTAGCGTGGTAAGCAGATGCGAACAGGGCGTATATATTCCATGACCGGCTACGCGCAAGCCTCCCTCCCGGGGGTGACGGTAACGCTCAAATCGGTGAACCATCGCTTCCTCGATCCGCGCTGGCAGCTACCGGCGGAATTGGACGCGGAGCAGGCGAACCTCGAGAAGCGGTTGCGGGCCAGCCTGCGCCGCGGACACGTCGATGTTCGAATCCAGCTCGACCCTGCCGGCGGCGGGCGCGGACCAGCCCTGACCATGAACTGGTCGCTGGTGGAAACCTACCTCGAGGCCCACGCAACTTTGAGCGCGCGGCTCGACTTGCGCGACCCGCCCGAAATCAGCGAACTGCTGCGCATCCCCGGGATTTGGGCAGCCCCGGAAGCTGCTAGCGGCGCCTCCGATTCCGTCGCCGCACTGCTGCCGGCGGCCTTTGCCACCGCGCTCGATGAGCTGCAATCGGCGCGCCTCGCCGAAGGCGAAGCCCTGGCGCGCGACATCTCCCAAAGAATCGAGGCGGTGGCCTCGGCCGCCGCCGAGATCGCCCGGCATCGCCCGGCGCTGGAAGCGGCGCAGCTCGAGCGGCTGCGCACGCGCATGCAGGAGCTGCTGGCCGGCGCGGCCATCAATCCCGAGCGCTTGCTGCAGGAAGCGGCGCTGCAGGCCGAACGCGGCGATATCAGCGAGGAACTGACCCGTCTCGACGCCCACCTTGCTCAGTGCCGCGCGCTGCTCGAGAGCGGCGGCGAAGTCGGCAAGCGCCTCGACTTTCTCGCCCAGGAGCTCAACCGCGAGGTCAATACGATGCTTTCGAAGACGACCTCGGCGGCCGCGCCCGGCCTGCGCATCGCTGAATTGGGGCTGGCGCTGAAAGCCGAGGTGGAAAAAATCCGCGAGCAAGTGCAAAATTTAGAATAGCTCATGCCACTGTTCATTATTTCCGCGCCCTCCGGGTCGGGCAAGAGTACGCTGGTGCGCGAGCTGTTTCGACTGGTGCCGGGCCTGAATTTCTCGATCTCCTACACCACGCGCGCCCCCCGCGGCAGCGAACAGGATGGCCGCGAATACTTTTTCGTCGACCGCGCTCGCTTCCAGGCCATGGTGGCCGACGGTGCCTTTCTGGAACACGCCGAGGTCTTCGGCAACTTTTATGGCACCGCCTGGTCTTTTCTCGATGACGCCAAACGTCGCCAGCAGGATTTGGTGCTCGACATTGACATCCAGGGCGCGCAGCAGGTGAAGCAGCGCCTCCCCGATGCGGTCAGTATTTTCATCGCCCCCCCCAACCGTGAAACCCTGGCCTGGCGCCTGCGCCACCGCGGTCTGGACGCGCCCGAAGTCATCGCCACACGCCTCGCCGACGCTTCTCGCGAGATTGGCGCTTATAATAGATATGACTACGTGGTGATCAACGATCGGCTGGAAGAATCGGTCGAACAGCTGTGTGCCATTGTCCGTTGTCAGCGGGGTGAATCCCCGGCTTGTGCCGCCGCTGCGGCCTGTCGCCAATCGCAAGCCGCCGAGCGGCTGCGTCCGGTGCTGGAGTCGTTTGGTTTGCCCGTAAAGAAGTTCGTCGAGAGAATAGAGGTTTAGCTTATGTTGGGACCCTTTGTCAGCATTGAAGATGTTCCGAGCCGGTATCAGTTTGTCCACGTCGTCGCGCGCCGCGCCCGCAAACTCCAGGGGGGAGCCCGCCCCTTGGTGGCCCCCAACTCGCGCAAGCCGACCCGCATCGCGCAGCAGGAAGCCATGGCTGGCGTGCTCGATTTCACCTTCGTCAAGGGCGCTCCGGCGGAAGGCGAAGAGGGCGCCGAATCGTCCGAGCGCGAATAGCCGCCATCGGCTCCTGCCATGCGGATTTTGCTGGGCATTTCCGGCGGTATTGCGGCTTATAAAACGCCCGAATTGGTGCGCCTGTTGCAACAGCGCGGCCACTCCGTCCAGGTGGCGCTCACCCGCGCCGCGCGCGAATTTGTGGCGCCCTTGACGCTGGCGACCCTCAGCCGCGAGCCCCTGCTCGACGACCTGTTTCCATCCCCGGCACCCTCGTCGATCGAACATATTGATGTCGCCCAGGCCGCCAATGTGGTCGTCGTTGCCCCTGCGACCGCCCACACCTTGGCCCGCATGGCGCTCGGCCTTGCCGACGACTTCCTGACCACAGCGCTTCTCGCGACTCCCGCGCCCGTGGTCGTCGCGCCCGCCATGAATCTCGAGATGTGGCGCCATCCTGCGACCCAGGCCCACATCGCTACCCTCACCGCCCGCGGCGTGACCGTTGTTCCGCCCGCTGCCGGGTATCTGGCCTGCGGCATGGTGGGCGAAGGCCGCATGGCGGAACTCGACGCCATCGCCGATGCCGCAGAGCACGCCGCCCAGCCCCGGCAGGATATGCGCGGCGAACGGGTGCTGATCACCGCCGGACCCACCCGCGAGCCCCTCGATGGGGTCCGCTTTCTTTCCAATCGCTCAAGCGGGCGCATGGGTTACGCGCTGGCCGCCGCCGCCGTGCGCCGCGGCGCGGCCGTGACTCTCCTATCGGGACCCACCAGCCTGACGCCGCCGGCTGGCGCCGAGTGGGTGCCGGTGCAAACCGCCGACGAGATGGCGGCTGCGGCCGAAGTTGCCTTCGCGCGCTGCACCATGGCGGTTCTCGCCGCCGCCGTCGCCGACTATCGCCCCGCCCAAGCCGGCGCCGGTAAAATCAAACGCGGAAAGACCGCGCACGCGCTCGAACTGGTACCCACTTTCGATATCCTCGCTACGCTGGGCGCGCGTAAGCAGGGTCAACTCCTGGTCGGCTTCGCCGCCGAAACCGACACCGTCCGCGCGGTGGAGTATGCCCGCGCCAAGCTTGCCGCCAAGCGCGCCGACTTAATCGTGCTCAATGACGTTAGCCGGACGGATATTGGATTTGACGTTGACAGCAATGCCGTGACGCTGATCGGCGACGGCATCGAAATCGAACTCCCGCTGGCTTCCAAGGCGGCCATCGCCGATCAGATATTCGACGCCGTTGTGCGCCTCCCCCGCCATGCCCACCATCACGCCTGAAGCCGGCCAGAAACTGGCCGCGTATCTCCGCTTCCAACGCGAGCTCGGCATTGACCGTCTCCGCGTGGGGCGCATCACTACGGCGGAGCCGGCGCCGCCCACCCCGGTTGCAACGACCGCGGCGCCGGGAGCGCTGCCCGGCTCTGAAACGCTGGCCGAAATCAAGGCCGATCTGGGATCTGATTGCACCCGCTGCAAGCTGCATCGCGGACGGCACTCGATCGTTTTTGGTGACGGCAATCCCCGCGCGGAACTGGTGTTTGTCGGCGAAGGCCCCGGCGCCGACGAGGACGCCCAGGGTCTGCCCTTTGTCGGCCGCGGGGGCCAACTCCTCACCGACATGATCCAAAAGGGCATGGGCCTGCGCCGCGAGGACGTGTACATCTGCAATGTCGTGAAATGCCGGCCGCCGGAGAATCGCACTCCCGAAGCCGACGAATGCGCCGCCTGCTCGCCGTTTCTGAAGCGGCAGCTGCTGGCCATCCGACCCCGCATCGTTTGCGCGCTGGGCGCCACCGCCGCCCAGGCGCTGCGCCCGTTCAAGGGTTCGCTCACCTCCGTGCGCGGCGTTTTGCATCCCTTGCAACTCGAGGATTTCGAAACCAGGCTGGCCATCACCTATCATCCGGCTTACCTGCTGCGCGACCCTTCGCAAAAGAAAGAGGCGTGGAAGGATTTGCGGCTCATCATGGGCTTTTTGGGCTTGCCGGCCGCCGGCATAAAATAAAGCCATGGCCGAAAAAGTTGTCAAGACCGATGCCGAGTGGCGCGCCACGCTCACCCCCGGGCAGTATCGCATCGCGCGGGAGCGCGGCACCGAGCCCGCCTTCACCGGCGCTTACTGGAAAACCAAGACTCCGGGCGAGTATCTCTGCGTCGCCTGTGGCGAACATCTCTTTGACGCCGCAACGAAATTCGACTCCGGCACGGGATGGCCCAGCTTCTACGCCCCGATCGCGCCCGAAAAAATCGAGGAGCGGCCCGACGCCAGCCATGGCATGACCCGCACCGAGGTCGTCTGCGCAAAATGTGGCAGCCATCTCGGCCACGTTTTCGAAGACGGCCCCCGCCCCACCGGCCTGCGCTACTGTCTCAACTCAGCCGCGCTGAAACTGAAAGAGCGTGGCGATTAGCCGGTGCGGGGTCCGCGTTGGGCGACGATGGTGACCTGCATGTCATGGGCTAGGCGGACAATGCGATTGACCAGTTTGGCGGCACCGCCCCGGCCGGGCCGGGCGAGGAAGATTTGCGTGATGCGGTGCTGGCGCGCGAATTCGACCAGCGTGGCGGCGGCATCGTCACCGGCAATGGTACGGGTGTCAATCTGCAGATTGCGCGCGAAGGCGAGGTGTTTCTCCACCGCCGCCGTGGACGCGAATTGGTCTGAGGGCGCGCTTATGTACACGGCGAAGCATTGGGCGTGCAGATGATCGGCGACACGCTTGCCGCGGCGGATCAGCATGGCGGCTGACGGGTCGGCGGATATATGAATCAGGATGCGGTCGTTCGCGGCCGGCGATTTCACCGCCGCCACCAGCTCCTGCCGCGACTCTGTGACATGCGCCGCCTGGCGTAGGGCGAGCTCGCGCAGTCCGCCCAGTGTGGATTCGCGGAAAAAATGTTCCAGCGCGCGCGCCGCCTTCTCCGGCGGATAAACCACTCCTCGCTCCAGACGGTGCAATAACGCGCGCGGCGTAAGATCCACCATCAACACTTCGCTCGCCTGCGACACCACCCAGTCGGGAACCGTCTCGCGAACCCGCACATGCGAGATGGCCCAGACCTGGTCGTTGAGGCTTTCCAGATGCTGAATGTTGAGCGTCGTGAGCACGTCAATGCCCTGGTCGAGCAGCTGTTCGACATCCTGCCAGCGCTTGGCCCGAGGCGAACCGGGAGCGTTGGTGTGGGCGAGTTCATCCACGACGCAGAGCGCCGGGCGCCGCGCCAGGATCGCCTCCGTGTCCATTTCCTCGAATCTGCGGCCGCGGTACTCGCGGACAACCCGCGGCACCAGCGTCAGGCCCTCCATCAACGCCGTGGTGCCGGGGCGATCATGGGGTTCGAAGTAGCCCACGACCACGTCGTTGCCCTGAAGCCGCAGCCGCTGGGCCGCCTCCAGCATCGCGTATGTCTTGCCCACCCCGGCGGCGTAGCCCAGAAAGATCATGAATTTGCCGCGCTTGGGCATGGCTGAAAGTCTAGTGCGGGAATACGCGTACGTCCATATCCGATGCGCCGTTGATCAGGCGCTCCAGCGAGCTGCGCCGCGCCCGTTGCCACCAACGTAAATGTATGCTGTGGCCGACGAAGATTTGCGTAACGCCGCGGCTGTGTGCAAACGGCAAGATAGCGTCCACAAAATCGTCCGCCTGCAGGCGTGCCACTTCGGCTCCGGCCTCGCTGGCGCGCCGCAGGATCGCCTCGAACTGTGCCTGCGAATCGGCCGGCAGCGGCCGCTGGTATACATGGGCGACGATAAGCTCGCCGCGAAAACGATCCGCGTTGCGCCGCCCGCTTTGGATCATCGCTTCCGTGTCCGTGTACGGCGTGACGCAAACCAGGATTCGTTCTTGCGTGCCCCACCGGGCCTCGATGCCGTGGACGCGAAGATATGTCTCCAACTGGCGATCCACGACATCGGCGGCCAGCAGCAAGGCCACTTCGCGCAGGGCCGAGAGCCGCTCGCGTTGGGCCGGATTGGTCGCTCCTGGCGTGGGCGGCGCGTCCACAACTTCGATTTCGTCCGCCTCGAGCAGCAGTCGCGCGGGAATGGTTTGCGCCGAGCGGCGCCCGGTAATGCGCTCGACCTCGTCTTGCCGTTCTTCAATGAACTGCAGGTTCACCGAAGCAATCACGGCGATGCCGCGCTCGAGCAGGTACTCGATCTCTTCCCAGCGGTGCGCCCAACGCGAACCGGGAGGGTTGTCATACGCCATCCCGTCCACCAGGCAAAATCCAGGATTCCGGCTGACGATGGCATCAACATCCATGCGCGTCACGTCGCCCTGGCGCAGCATTGGGATCACCTCCAGGTGACTTAGAGCGTCAAGCGCCGCGCCCTGCGTTTGCGGTTGCACCGCGCCCACCACGACATCCTCGCCCCGTTCGCGCCGTCGTCGGCCTTCATCCAGCATCCGGTACGATTTCCCAACCCCCGAACCGTAACCGAGGAATATCTTGAGGCGCCCGCGCATGGCTTCGACTAGAACTTCACCAGTAGCGCCAGGTTGATGCGGTTCTCAAAGTTACGCAAGTCCGGCGTGAAGCCGGCTACCGCGACGCCCGGCGTGCCGGTGTTGCCGCCCGGCGGCGTCACGCCGCCCGGTCCGGCGAAATAGGGAACATTGGCCTGACGGTGGTTGAACTCGGCGCGAAAGGTGATGTACTCGTTCGGCATATAGTCGCCGGTCACCGATGTGTCCCAGGCCTTGAATGGATCCCCCGGATTCTCGCTGAAATACGGAGTGCCGGTGATTGCTGTGGCGCCGTTAATCGGAGGCAGCAAGACCAGGTACCGGCCAGGGTTGTCCATGGCGCCCCCGCCCAGCGTAAGCCCATAGCGGTCGTGAGCGAACCAGAAGCGGTTGTAAGCCATATAGCCGACGAAGCTTTGCTTGGGGCCCCCGGCGCGGTTTCCGAAGCAGCTCACGCCGCCGCCCGTCTCGCAGCCGAGGTCGAGCGTGAAAGACATCGCCGTTTTATCCATCAGGTCGTCGGGCACGTCGTGATACTTATACTCGATGCTGTCATCGGTGTGCACCCGTGTGCGGTGCGGGTTTCCCAGAGTGTCGCGGCCGAGGCCATAGTTGTTAAACGTCAGCGAGAGATTGCCGTTGGGCCGATACAAAACTTGTCCGCCCAGGCTCGGCCGGCCATTGAAGCGCCCATAGGATTGCCAGCCGTTAATAATCCAGGGCTCGATTTTCAGCTTGTCCGTGGGGAAAATCTGCACGCGCACCCCGTTGAAGAACCAGGGCGTGTTCGACGAGACGTAGCTGGGCTGGTAAGCCCAATTGTCATAGTTGTAATAACTGAACAGCCCTACATAAGACATGAAGATGCCGGCGTCCACATTGATTCCGTGCAGGGCGTTGAAATGGTAACCGCCATACGCCTCCGACAGGTAGCGATACGCGTTGGCCAGATCCCACTGCCCCCGCGCCGGGCTGGCGTCATTGCGCGGCGTCATGGTCGAGTACATCCCGAGCTGGGTCATGAACCGCCCGCGCACGTTGTCGTAATGAAAATCACCGCCAATGCCCAATTGCTGCAGTTGGAACTCTTGCGTACGTCCGCTTTCGCTCGTGCCCACCAGCGTGTCGTCAGCGGGACGATTGAAGTCGTAAATGAAGGAGCTGTCGGCGCGGAACTCGGGCGTGAACAGCTTGGTATCGAGCGGCGTATCCTTCTCTCGGCTGTTGCCATTCAACCAACTCCAGTCGGCAAAAGCGAAGGGCTCGGATGGGGCCGGGTGTGTGGCGGCGGTTGCGGCTGCGGCCGGAGGCGTGGGGGTGGCGGCCGGCGCCGGAGCGGGCGCGGCGGCGGTGACGGGCGTCGCCATCGCCTGCACTTGCTGTTGCAGCGCTGTCAGCTCCGCCTGCAACTGGGCAATCTTGGCCACGAGTTCCTGCTGGGTAGGTTGCGGCTGTGTCGTTTGCGCCAGCAGCATCACGGGCGCGAGGGAAAGAACGAAGACAAAGTTTCGAAATCGGGTCATCGAGAAATGGCCTTTCGCGAAAATTCTTGATCAAGCGCAAGATTGAGGTCCAGCACGTTGACGCGCGCTTCGCCCAAAAAGCCCCATTGCGGCTGCTGGATTAACTTTGCCACCAATGCGCGGATTGCGCCGACCGGAACCTGGCGCGCGGCGGCGACCCGCGCCGCCTGGTCGGCCGCCGACGCCGGACTGATATCCGGGTCAAGTCCGCTGGCGGAGGTGGTGAGCAGGTCGGCCGGAAGCTCGGCAGGCGCTTCCGGGTTCGCCTTGTGAAATGCCGCCGCGGCCTGGTCCACGCGCGTCACTAGCGCTTGGTTGGTCGGGCCCAAATTCGAAGGCCCCGAAGCGGTCGGGTCATAGCCGTCGCCCGCCGCCGAGGGGCGCGGGTGAAAGTAATCTGGTGATTGGAAATTCTGCGCAATCAAATGCGAGCCCACCACCTTGCCGTCGCGCATCGCAAGACTGCCGTTCGCGCGCTGCCTGAAAAGTATCTGGCACAAACCAGTCACCACCAGCGGATAGACCAGACCGGTCACAACCGTGAACAGCAGCATCAGTCGAAAAGCGGTCCCGATTTGTTTCCACATAGATTTTTCCGAGAGGATCTCAAACCAGACTAGGCCCAATGCAAAACGCGCAGCAGCTGGTCAATCGCCCAGATACCGGGAAACGGCGCCAGGATGCCGCCCACGCCGTAGACGGCAAGGTTGCGCCGCAGCAATGCCGCCGCGTTGCGCGGCCGGTACTTGACCCCGCGCAGCGCCAGTGGCACCAGCGCAATGATAATCAGCGCGTTGAATATAACCGCCGACAGTACCGCGCTTTGTGGCGTGCGCAGGTGCATCAGGTTCAGCCCCTCCAACGAAGGATAGGTGGCCGCGAACATCGCCGGGATAATGGCGAAATACTTGGCCACGTCGTTGGCGATGGAGAATGTCATCAGCGCCCCGCGCGTGATCAGCAACTGCTTTCCGATCGCCACTACCTCGATCAGCTTGGTCGGGTTGCTGTCGAGGTCCACCATGTTGCCGGCTTCCTTGGCCGCCATGGTGCCGCTGTTCATCACCAGACCGACGTCGGCCTGTGCCAGCGCGGGCGCGTCGTTGGTGCCGTCGCCGGTCATGGCCACCAGTCGGCCGCCCTGCTGTTCCTTGCGGATATAGGCGAGTTTGTCTTCGGGCGTGGCCTGGGCCATGAAATCGTCCACACCGGCTTCGGCGGCGATGGCGGCGGCGGTGAGCGGGTTGTCGCCGGTGATCATCACAGAACGAATGCCCATCGCGCGCAGCTCCTCCATGCGCTCCTTCATGCCGCCTTTCACGATGTCCTTGAGGTGAATCAAGCCCAACAGTTCGCCGCCGTCCGCCACCGCTAGCGGGGTGCCGCCGGAACGCGAGATGCGCTCGGATTGCTCCATAAAGCCGTTGGGCACCGCGCCGCCATGCTCGATGACCCACCGCAGAATCGCCTCCGTGGCGCCTTTCCGCAAAGAGCGGCCTTCGATATCGGCGCCGCTCATGCGGGTGTAGGCGGAAAAAGGAATAAAGCGCGACTCGGCGCCCCCCAGCTCCCGCCCGCGCAATTGGAACAGGCGTTTGGCTAAGACTACGACGGAGCGGCCTTCGGGAGTTTCGTCAGCCAGGCTGGCCAATTGCGCGGCATCGGCCAGCCGCGCCGCGTCGCTGCCAGCGGCCGGCACAAACTCGACCGCTTCGCGGTTGCCCAATGTGATGGTGCCTGTCTTGTCGAGCAGCAGAGTGTTGACGTCGCCGCAAGCCTCCACCGCCTTGCCGCTCATGGCCAACACGTTGTGCTGCATCACCCGGTCCATGCCGGCGATGCCGATCGCCGACAACAGCCCGCCAATCGTAGTCGGAATGAGGCAAACCAGCAGCGAGACCAGGATGTTGACCGCCGGCGCCGCGCCCGTGCCCGCCAAGCGCACGCTGAAGACGGCAAACGGCTGCAACGTGGCCGTGGCCAGCAAGAAGATGAGCGTGAGGCCCGCAATCAAGATATTGAGCGCGATTTCATTGGGGCTCTTCTGGCGCTGTGCGCCCTCGACCAGCGCAATCATGCGATCTAGAAATGTTTCGCCCGGGTTCGAGGTGATGCGGATACGGATCTCGTCGGACAGCACCTTGGTCCCGCCTGTCACCGAGCTGCGGTCGCCGCCCGACTCGCGGATCACCGGCGCGCTCTCGCCCGTAATCACCGATTCGTCAACCGTGGCGATACCCGCGATTACCTCGCCATCGCCGGGGATTGGATCTCCGGAGGCGCAGATCACGACATCGCCGGCGCGCAGCGCCGACGCCGCGACCTCAACGAAAATTTCGGGGACGGCGTGGGGCAGCAATCTCCGCGCCAGTGCGTTGGCTTTGGTCTTGCGCAGGCTTTCCGCCTGGGCTTTGCCGCGCGCCTCCGCCATCGCCTCTGCGAAGTTGGCGAACAGCACCGTAAACCATAGCCATAACGTGATCTGAAACGAAAATCCGTAACCGCCGGTGCCGCGCGCCCAATCGCGCAGGAGAAGGAGCGTCACCAACGCCGCCCCCACTTCCACCACGAACATAACCGGGTTGCGCGCCACCTGGGTCGGATTCAGCTTGGTAAATGACGCCCGCAGCGCCTGGCGCAGCAGAACGGGGTCGAATAATTTGCGCGGGCGCTTCGGTGCTTGCGTCCCCAGTGCGGATAGAACCTGCGTCGCCGCGGGCGTCGTGGGGTTGACGATCGTTCCGGAATTCATGGCCTCACCATGCTGAACAAATGGCCGCCGCGCAGCAGGAACTGCTCCGCGATCGGGCCCAGCGCGAGCGCCGGAAAAAACGTGAGCGCGCCCACCAAAATGACCGTGCCCACCAGCAGGCCGACAAACAGCGGCCCATGAGTCGGGAACGTTCCGCTGCCGGCGGGTATGGTTTTCTTGGCTGCCAGGCTGCCCGCCACCGCCAGCATCGGCAATAGGAACAGAAATCGGCCGATCAACATCGCCAGCCCGGTGGTCAGATTGAGCCAAGGAGTATTCGCGTTCAAGCCGCCGAACGCGCTGCCATTGTTGCCGGTCGCGCTGGTGAACGTGTAGAGGAGTTCTGAAAATCCGTGGGGGCCGCGATTGGTCAGGTTGTTGACAATGGGCCCCGGCGGGTTGAGGCTGCCGTGCACGGCAAAAGGCCACACCGCCGTAACCGCGGTCAACACCAGAATACTGGCAGCCGCGGCGATCAGTGCCAGCATCGCCATCTTCACTTCCTTGCGCTCAATCTTCTTACCCAGGTATTCGGGCGTGCGCCCCACCATGAGGCCGGCGATGAACACCGCCAATATGGCGAACAATAACATGCCCTTCAGTCCCGCCCCGACGCCGCCAAACACCACCTCGCCCATCTGTATGTTGAACATCGTCACCAGCCCGCTCAGCGGCATGAGGCTGTCGTGAGAGCTGTTGACCGCGCCGCAACTGGCGTCGGTCGTGACGACCGCAAACAAGGCCGAGTCCGGAATGCCGAAACGAACCTCTTTGCCTTCCATATTGCCGCCCGGCTGCGTCCGCGTGGCTGCGCTGGCGACGCCGGCGCGCGCCAGTGCCGGGTTGCCCGCTTGTTCCGCCGGGTAAGCCACCGCGATACCCACGAGAAACAAGGTCGCCATTGCGCCAAAGAGCGCCCATCCTTGGCGGCTGTCGCCCACCATGCGTCCGAAGGCGTAGGTCAGCCCCGCTGGAATCGCGAAGATCATCCACAACTGGAGCATGTTGCTGAGCGGTGTCGGGTTCTCGAACGGATGCGCCGAGTTGGCGCCAAAAAATCCGCCGCCGTTGGTCCCCACCATCTTGATCGCCTCCTGCGAGGCGACTGGGCCTTGTGGAATGATTTGCCGGGCGCCCTCCAGCGTGGTGGCAACCGTCGCCGGGTGCAGGTTCTGAATCGTGCCCTGCGCGCACAGAAATAGCGCGCCGCAGAACGCCAGCGGCAGGAACAGGTACAGCGTGGCCCGTGTGACGTCCACCCAGAAGTTGCCAATTGTGCGCATCGCGCGCCGCGCAAATCCCCGAATTAGGGCGATGGACAGCGCCACTCCCGCCGCCGCCGACACGAAGTTCTGCACCGTCAGCGCCGCCATTTGCACCAGGTAGCCGAGTGTGGATTCGCCGCTGTACGCCTGCCAGTTGGTGTTGGTGACGAAGCTCACGGCCGTATTAAAGGCCAGATCCGGGGTCAAGGGCGTGGCCCCCCGCGGCGCGGCAGGGGTGCCAAACCCCGCGGGATTGAACGGAAGGTGGCCTTGCAACCGTTGCAATAGGTAGGCCAGGACAAAACCGGCCAGGCTAAAAGCCAACACCGCGCCGGCATAGTGCAGCCAGGACTGTTCCACCTCTTCCGAAACCCCGCTCAGCCGGTACGTAGCTCGCTCCAGCGGCCGCAGCAGCGGATGCAACCAGGTCCGCTCGCCCTGGAACAGGCGCACCATGTAGACGCCCAGCGGTTTGCCTACGGCGGCGACCAACAGGCAGAACACCGCGATTTGCAACACCCCGGCAGTGGTCATATTAGAACCTCTCGGGCCGCAGCAGCGCGTAAACGAGGTAAACGAACAAGCCCATCGCGGTCAGCGCGGCGATAACGTAGTCCATAGAAGTCCTCTCAGAGCCGGCCGCAAGCCCGGCAGAATTGCCAGGCCACACCGAACAAGAAAATTCCAACCGCAATGTACGTAAGATCCAACACCAATTCCATTAGCCGTCCTTGTCCATAAGGAAGGCATAAAAACGGCGTTAGGGACTGCTAAGCGTCGGCGGGCGGTTCAAAGCGGTACCCGACCCAGGGTTCGGTCAGCAGGTACCGCGGTTGCGCCGGGTCGGGTTCGAGCTTGCGCCGGAGTTGATTCACGAACACGCGCAAGTACTCGGTTTGTTCGCCATAATCGGGACCCCAAACCGCCTGCAGCAGCGCACGGTGGGTAAGGACGCGCCCAGAGTTCGCCAGGAAGAAACGCAGCAGTTCGAACTCCTTGGGTGTCAGCTTACTGTCCTCACCGCTTCCGCCGGCGCCGTGCGCGATCGTCCGGCGGTTGAGGTCCACCGTCAGCTCTCCCAGGCGAATGATGTCTCCCATACCTCCGGCGGTGCGGCGCCGCATCACGGAGCGAATCCGCGCCAGCAGTTCCTCCAGGCCAAACGGCTTCGTCAGGTAGTCGTCGGCGCCGGCATCGAGCGCACGTACCTTGTCGCCTTCGGCGCTGCGCACCGAAAGCACAATCACCGGCGTGGCGCTCGACTGCCGAAGTTGACGGCAGACATCAACGCCCCCCATGCCCGGCAAAGCGAGATCGAGGATCACCAACTCCGGCAGACACTGGCGGAACTGCTCCAGGCCGTCTTCGCCCGTGGCCGCTGTCCACACTTCATAGCCTCGGGCGACCAGTGCGGATTTCAGTACCCGCCGGATCTGAGGCGCGTCGTCAATGATCAGAATGCGCATGCTCATAAAGCGGAAGATCAACGCTGGGAATCCGCAAACGGAAGCGCGCGCCCGAGCCTGGCATTGAAGCGGCCTCGATCGTTCCGTGGTGCGCCGCGACAATGCCGCGGGCTATGGCCAATCCCATGCCCATGCCATCGGGTCGCCTTTCGCGCGCCTGCGGATCGCGGTAGAACTTATCGAAGATGTAAGGCATCGAGGCGGCGGGGATCCCGGTGCCGTGATCGCTCACGGTAACGGTAACATAGCCGACTTCCGATTCGGCGCCGAGCTCGATCGGCGAATGCGGCGCCGAGTACGTGCCGGCATTGGCGAGCAGCTGTGCCAGGGCCTGGCTCAGCAGCGGCCCATCGGCCTGCGCCATCGGCAGCGACGGGGGCAACCGCACCCTTACTCTGGCCGGATCCACCCGCGCCTGGGCAATGGCGGCTTCCACGATCGGCGCCAGCGACTGCGGCCGCGGCTCGAGCCTCAAGACTCCCGCTTCGACCCGGGCCATGTCGAGTAGGGTTTGCAGGATGTGGTTCAGATGATCGGACTCCTCATTGATGGCGGCTAGGAGATCGCCGCGGGACGCTTCCAGCGCGGTGCTTCCCTCCCTATCCAGCAGCGCCGTTACCGCCGCTTTGATGGACGTGAGCGGGGTGCGCAAGTCATGCGTCACAGCGTCGAGCAGCGCCGTCTTGAGCGACTCGCTCTCCCGCAGCGCCTGCAAGTGGCTGCTTTCGCGCAGTACACGCGCCCGCTCGAGAGCGATAGCTACAATGCCCGCGATGGCCCCGCTCCCCTCCTGGTTGACCGTACTGCCCCAAATTCGTAACCGCCCGATTTCGCCCTTGCCGACGCGCAGCGGCCAAACGGTGCTGCTCGGCGCCGCCGCGTTGTTGTTGCCATCGCGCGTCAGCTCCAACCGTGCATCGCGGAATCCGAAGATGGAGACCAGGGCGCGTTCAATTTCTTGCGTAATGCTGTCGGGATCGGCCAGCAGCGTGGCGCGCGTTAGCTCGTACAGTCGGTTGATATCCCTCCGCCGCAACTCCGCCTCTCGCGCTTGCCGTCGGGCCGAGGCCGAGAGTTCGCTCGCAACCATCGCCGTGATCAGAAACGAACCCAGCGCCACCCAGTTCCGCGTGTCCGCGATCGTGAACGTACCCACCGGCGGCAGGAAGTAAAAGTTATATTGGGCCGCCGCCGCACACGAGGCCGCCAGGGCTTCCGGGAAGCCGAACCAACTGGCGACGGCGAGAACGACCAACAGATAGGCGAATCCCACGGTGGTGGCATTGGCCGAACCCAGCAGCCGGCAAACGGCGGTGACGGCCACCGTCGCCGCCAGCCCAACCAATAATTGTGTCCACCGCGCGCGGTTCACCAAAATGCCCTCACCTGTGAGCCTACTATGGTTACGGCAGGGCCGAGGCTATACTGGGCTCATGGCCCAGGAAAAGCTCACAAAAAATCTCTATCAGCCCGAGTCAGCGGAGGAAATCAAGCGGCGCATTCTGTCGCTCCGTTCCGACAGCGCCCGGCAGTGGGGCAAAATGAACGTCGCCCAGGCGGTGGCGCATTGCGCCGCCGGCATGGAGAATGCCGTCGGTATGACCAATCCGCCGCGCGTGTTCGTGGGCCGCATTCTCGGTCCGATTGTTAAGCCGATGGCCTTGCAGGAGAACCGGCCGTTGCAGCGCAATTCTCCCACCGCGAAAAGCCTGGTGATAACTGATGAGCGCGACCTGGCCGCGGAGCAGAAACGCCTTTGTGGCCTGATTGATCGCTTCGCGTCCGCCGGTCCTGGCGGCTGCACCCCCCACCCGCACGCCTTTTTCGGCCGCATGACACCGGCCGAATGGGCTGTCCTGTGCTACAAGCACCTCGACCACCATCTCCGTCAATTTGGCGCCTAGCCGCTTAGGCGAGGTGGGCGCGCGTCTTTCGGTACTCAATCTGCACCCGAATCAGCTTCAGCAGTTTCGGGAAGTCGATTGGCTTTTCGATCAGCGTCAGCGCGCCATACCTTGTGACCTGCTCTTTGAGGCGCGGTCCGCGGTCGCCGGACATGGCAATGACGCCGAAGGCCGGGCCAATGTGTTGTTTCGCCAGTCGCAAAAATTCCATGCCGTCCATGCCCGGCATATTGAGGTCGAGCAGAATCACATCCGGGGTGGCGTGATCGCGCAGCTCTTGCACCGCTTCCAACCCGTCGGCGGCGAATGCGCAGGAGTAGCCCTCGCGTTCGAGGCGCATCATCAGGTAATCGCGAATCAGCTCATCATCGTCGACGATCAATATGTGGCCGAGATTTGTATGTAGTTCCATGGGGCCTTCCTTACGCTACTCCAATAATGAATGCACCGTTCGCGCCAGTTCGTGGGGCGCGAATGGTTTCTGCAAAAACGGAAACGACGACTCCACTTGCTCCGCATACCCCGAAATGAGCAGCACCCGCAGATCCGGGCGCTGGTCGGCCAGCTTGCTCGCCAGCAGGCATCCGTTCATGGCCGGCATCACAATATCGGTCACCAGTAGTTGAATATCGCCATCATACTCCTCGCTCAACAACAGCGCCGCTTCCGGGTGCTGAGCTTCGAGCACGTTGTAGCCGTGCTCGCGCAGTACATCGAGCACTAACTGGCGTGGGCCCTCTTCGTCTTCCACCACTAGGATTGTCTGCCCCCTGCCATGCGTGCCCGCGGCGTGCCGCTGCGGGCGCGCGCCGGCGGCGGCCGGAGTGTGATGGACGGTAAAAACCGGAAGATAAGCTGAAAGCCGGGAACCTTGGCCCCAGACCGACTCGACGCTGATGGCGCCGCCGCTCTGCCGCATGATGCCAAATACCGTCGATAAGCCCAGGCCGGTACCCTGGCCCAGCGCTTTGGTTGTGAAGAAGGGATCGAATATTCGCGCCACGGTTTCAGGCTTCATGCCCGTGCCGGTGTCCGCGACCGACAAGCATACATGCGGTCCCGGCGCCAACCCTGGGTGGGCGGCGGCAAAGGCGGCATCGATTTCACAGTTACGCGTGGCAATCGTGATCGTCCCCCCTTCCGGCATGGCATCACGCGCGTTGACCACAAGATTCATCAATACCTGATCGATCTGCCCTGGGTCGGCTTGCACTTCATGCAATTCGGGGTCGAGATCGGTCGCCAATTCGATATGCTCGCCCAAAGTGCGTCGCAGCAAGGGCTCAATCTCGTCCACGGCGGCGTTAAGCCGTAGAACCCGCGGCTGCAATATTTGCTGCCGGCTGAAGGCCAGAAGTTGATGCGTCAGCTCCGCCGCGCGCACGCCCGCCTTGCGCACATTGGCTAGCATGGCGTGCTCACTGGGCGGCAGCGCGCGTTCCAGCAGCATGTCCGAATAACCGTTGATCACCGTGAGCAGATTGTTGAAGTCATGGGCAATGCCGGCTGCCAGGCTGCCGATGGCCTCCATTTTTTGCGCCTGGCGGATCTGACCTTCCAGGCTGCGGCGTTGGGAGACATCGACCAGCGTCGATCGCGTGCGCAGAAACTTGCCTCCCTCGTCGCACAGCGCGCTCGAGGTAATGAGGCCGGCGAGCCAGGTGCCATCCTTGCGTAGCAGTTCGACTTCGATTTCGACCGTGGCGCCGCAAGCCTGCAGGCGCGGCCACTGTTGGTTGAACGCCGCGGCCCCTTCCAGGCTCAATAGATCGCCGATGCGCACACGCCCGGCGAAATCTTCGCGCCGGTACCCCAGCCACGCCAGCGCGGTGTCATTCACCCGCACGAAACGGCCGTCGCGGTCGAGCGAAAAATAGCCGCAGGGAGCATGGTTGTACAAATCGCTGATCTCGTTCGCATAGGTGCGCACGTCCTCGCGGCTGCGATCCAGGCCGTCGAGCGCGTTCACCGCCTTCCACATTAATGTGATGAAGGCGATGAAGCAGAGCGCCACCAGCAAAAAGGCGCTGAACCAACTGCCGAAGCCGTGGCCCAATTGCTGCTCGACCCGCATCCACGCCACCAAAAACGGGAAGGCGAGCATGATCGGTACCGCGCGCCGGATCATCCAGGCCGTGGATGTGTACTCGTAGAGAAAGCTAACCGGGCGATGGCCGGGTGTGAGCGCCAGCCAGCCGCAGGCGAGCAGCAGCAGTGACAATCCGACCGCCGGATTCACCATGTGCGAATGCGGACCCAGCGGCAGCCAGGGCACCGAAAGCAGGTCCTCAATCACCGCCACCAAACCGCACAATCCCGCCAAGGTCGCCGCCGTAGCGGCAAAGCTGCGGCGTCGTGGCGAGGCCGCAATGGCGCCGGCCAGCATGGCCATCATGACCATGGTTGGGGAAAACCTCCAGGCGATGGGCCCGGGTGTGGTCACCGCACGGCTGAGGAACAGGCCCACGCTCCAGGCGAAAGAGAGCCCGCCCAGGGCGCGGCCCAGGCGCTTGCGGCCGCACCCCAGTGCGGCGAGCCCGAGGGCGGCCAACAACAGTGCGATCGACGTGCCGCGCGAAAGCCATCCCCAGGGATTGAGTGAGGGGCTGGGGCCGCGCTCGATCAGCGCCGCGACCGCGTAACCGATGGCCAGCCCCGCAACGGCGAGCGAGAAGCGTCGCATCCGCACTTCGGTGCGATCAGGCAGCCGCAGGGGCCGGATGATGGTTAATTGGCTCATGGAGTGGGCGCCACTGCGGCCGATCGATGGTCCAGTAAGGAACGTACGCGGGCGAGCAGCAACTCCGGAGCAAAGGGCTTCTGCAAATAGGCCATCCCGTCCTTCCGCTCCGGTAGCAGGCCCTGGTGAATCACCATGTTTTCGGTATACCCGGACATGAATAACACCCGCGCTTGCGGATGCACTTCCCACAGCCACTCCGCCAATTCCGGTCCGGTCAACCGCGGCATCACCACATCGGTCACCAATAGATCGAGCTGCTCCCCCGAGGCGGGCGCCAACTCCAGCGCCTCGGCCCCGTCTTTGCCGGCGGCAACAATGTGATAGCCGGCGCCCCGCAACACGGTGCAAACGAAGTCGCGGACGTCCTCCTCATCTTCCGCCACCAGGATGGTTTCGTCACCGCCGCGCGACTCGACGACCTGGTCGGCGAGCGCCGGCGTTAGCGGCGCATCCACCTGGGGAAAATACAATTTGAATGCGGTGCCGTGGCCCAGTTCGGTATAAATTTCGGTCCAGCCGCCGCTGTTCAAGACCAGCCCGTAAACGGTGGCCAAACCGAGTCCCGTGCCCTGTCCGCGTCCCTTCGTGGTAAAGAAAGGCTCAAACGCATGCATGCGGGTTTCAGCGGTCATGCCGCAGCCGGTGTCGCTTACCGTCAGGCGCACATAGCGTCCTGGGCGCGCTTGAATATGACGCCGGCAGTAATGGGCATCGATCACCACGTTGTCTAACTCAATCATCAAGTCCCCGCCCTCCGGCATGGCGTCGCGGGCATTCAAGGCCAGGTTCATCACCACTTGGCCAATCTGGCCGGTATCGGCCCGGATGTGAGCCACATCGGGTGCGAAACGGTGGTGGATGCGAATGTTTTCGCCCATCGCGGTCGTCAACATCTCATCCGTGTCCTGCACCGCCTGGGCCAGGTCGAGCACGGTTGGCTCGACGGCCTGCTGGCGGCTGAACAACATCAACTGGTGGGTCAGACCCTCCGCTCGCTGGCCGGCTTGACGGATGCGCTGCACGCACGGCCGCGCGCCATCGTCGTCGCCCATTTTTGCCAGCAACATGTCGCTGTAGCCGTTGATGACCGTGAGCAGATTATTAAAATCGTGGGCAATGCCGCCGGCCAGCCTGCCGATGCCTTCGAGCTTGGAGATTTGGCCGTAGCGGCGCTCCGTCTCCTTGGACTCGGTCATATCAATGATCGTGCTCTCGTTCAAATCGGGAGCGCCATTATGTCCCGGCAACAGTACGCTATTCGCCATCACCCAAATCGCCTCGCCGGTGTAGCGCCGCAACTGCAATTGGCGGTTGGCATCGGCGCCGGTGAGACGGAGCTGGTCCATTAGCGCCACGCGCTGTGCTGGATCCACAAAAAGATCGGCCGAGCGCACCGCGAGCGCCTCCGCCATCGACGGGAATCCCAGTAACTTTACGAAGGCGGGGTTTATCGCCACCGCCTCGCCATCCAGCGTGGAGCAGTGTACGCCGGCGATATTGGCGTCGAACAACGATCGCAGCCGTTCTTCCGACCTCTCCAGCGCCGACGCCATGGCTTCGCGATCGAGAAACTGCGCCACCTGGTCGGCCAGGCTGGTCAGCACCGGCAGGGAGTCGGCGTCCGGAGCCGCGCCCAGGCGCGCCAGAAACTGCAGCATGCCGATGACTTGTCCGCGAATCACGATCGGGCAGCAGACTCCAGTTCTGAGGCCGGCGGCGCATGCCACCGCGCCGCCCAGGAAGTCGGGTTCGCGCGGCATATCTTCCAGCCACAGCGGCACGCCCATCGACCAGGCGCGGCCCACGACGCCGATGCCGGGCCGGACCCTGAGATCCTGAGCGTGCTCGTTGAGCTTCGCATACAGGGCCGGCTCGCGCAGCCAGGTGGCGACCACGCGCATCGTGGCGCTTTCGCCCTCCGGAAGCAGCCGCCAACAGGTGCAGTAGTCCCAGTTCAACTCCCGCCCCATGACAGCCAACGCGCGCGCCATGATATTCTCGGCCGTGCCGGCCTCGACCAGAATTCTGGCGACGCCGTATTCGGTCCGCAGCCGATGCGCCTGTATGTTCACGTCGAGTTGCGGATCCGGTTCACTCATGTCATGCCCCGCGCCCGCCGGGAATCGCACCATGGGAAAGTATGAGACATTCATGACACATGCGTAATGCTAAGTCAAGATTAACTAGTGCCCCAGCACCTATTTATGCACGGACCGCCGCGCTAAAATAGTCGCCATGCATGCCGATGAATTCCGCCGCCATGGCCATGCCCTGATCGACTGGATTGCCGATTACCAGTCCACGCTCGAAACCCGCCCCGTGCTGGCACAGGTGGCGCCGGGGGCGGTCCGCGCGGCGTTGCCGCCCTCGCCGCCCGACCAGGGCGAGAGCTTCGAGGCGATGATGGCCGACGTCGAGCGCATTATTCTTCCTGGCATTACCCACTGGCAATCGCCCAACTTTTTCGCGTTTTTTCCGGCTAACACCTCCGGCGCCTCCATCCTCGGGGAGCTGCTCTCGGCCGGACTGGGCGTGCAGGGCATGCTCTGGGCCACCAGCCCCGCCTGCACCGAACTCGAAACCCATGTGCTCGACTGGCTGGTCGAGATGCTGGGCCTGCCCCAGGCCTTCTCCTCCCAAGGCGCCGGCGGCGGAGTGATTCAAGATACGGCCTCCAGCGCGGTCCTCTGCGCCTTGATTGCCGCGCGCGAACGCGCCTTGACCGCCGCCGGCGGGGCGCGAGGTCCGCTGGTCGCCTATGCCTCCAATCAGGCCCACTCCTCGGTGGAAAAGGCCATCCACATCGCCGGCATTGGCCGCAATCAATTGCATTTGATCGAGGTCGACGGGAAATTCGCCCTCCGCCCCGATGCCTTGGCGGCGCGGATGACCGCCGATCGCGCCGCCGGCATGCGTCCTTTCTTTACGGCCGCCACTATCGGCACCACCAGCTCCAATGCCATGGATCCGGTGGCCTCGATCGCGGCTATCTGCCAGGGCTCGGATGAGCCAGTGTGGCTCCACGTTGATGCCGCCATGAGCGGCACCGCCGCCCTCTGTCCCGAGTTCCGGCCTCTATTTGCCGGCCTTGAACACGCCGACAGTTTCAACTTCAATCCGCACAAGTGGATGTTCACCAACTTCGATTGCAGTTGTTTCTGGGTGCGCGACCGCAAGGCGCTGACTTCGGCGCTCAGCATTCTGCCCGAGTATTTGCGCAACCAGGCCTCCTCGTCGGGAGCCGTGATTGATTATCGCGACTGGCAGATTCCGCTCGGCCGCCGCTTCCGCGCCCTCAAGCTCTGGTTCGTCATTCGCCATTTCGGCGTCGAGGGCTTGCGGCGCGAAGTGCGCAAGCACGTCGCCTGGGGACAGGAGTTCGCCGGATGGGTGGCCGCCGACCCGCGCTTCGAGCTCGCCGCCCCCGCGCCGCTCAACCTCGTCTGCTTCCGCCATCGCGCCGGCGATGAAGCCAACCAGGCCATCATGGACCGCCTGAATCAAAGCGGGGATTTGTATTTGACCCACACCAAACTCGCCGGCAAGCTGACGCTGCGCATGAGCATCGGCGCGGCCCGCACCGAACATCGCCATCTCGAGCGCGCCTGGCGCCGCATCCAGGAAGAAGCCGCGCGCTGGGAAGCAATGCCGCAAGCTCACCCCGCCGGCTAAGCGCCGCGCAAATGACCGATTCGAGGGAAGTTCCACGCCACCACTCTATTCCTTTCCATGCTAAACTAGTTGCAGACTAGACAGGAACCTAACAATGCCAACCTTCGGATTGTTTGAGGCTAAAACCCAACTCTCGGCGTTGGTCGAGCGCGTGGCGAGAGGTGAAGAAATCACCATCACCAAGCACGGCCAGCCCATGGCGCGGCTGATTCCCGTCCATCCCGTGGCGGCCCGCGACCGGCATCAATTGGCGGCACGCATGCGCCGGATGCGGAGCGAATCCAATCTCGAAGGTGCCACCATCCGGCAACTGATCGAGGAAGGCCGCCGCTTTTGAGCAGCTTCGTCCTCGACGCCTCGGTGGCGCTGTGTTGGTGTTTCGAAAACCAATCCAACGCCTATTCCGAAACCGTATTCGCGCGGATCGAGGCCGGTGCCGAAGTCTGGGTGCCATTCCACTGGCAGCTTGAAGTCGGCAACGCCTTGGCCCGCGCCGAACGAAAGGGCGCGCTCACGGCCGATTTGGTCGGCGAATGGGCGCGTAGTTTATTGGCGTTTGGGATCCTGGTGGACCAGCCTGGCGCCGAACGCGGATTACAGGAAACGCTGGCGCTGGCACGTGTGTTGAAGCTTTCGAACTATGACGCCGCTTACGTGGAGCTCGCCAGCCGGGCGCAACTTCCGTTGGCCACTCTCGACGAGCCGTTGCGCGATGCCGCCGTGCGCCGCGGCGTCGCCTGGTTCAACCCGGAGTGAGTTTGCCCGTAAGGCGGCGGGCGCGCCGGTAAAAAGCCGCAACGCAGGAGAGGAGCTGCTGGCGTTCCCACTCCGGCGTTGCGCCGATAACGCCGGGCGCGCGGCGGTTGCCGCGCAGGGGTCCGCGCCGATAACGCCGGGCGCGCGGCGGTAGCCGCGCAGGGGTCCGCGCCGATAAAGCGCCGCAACGCCGGAGAGGGGCTGGTGGGGTCCCCACTCCGGCGTTGCGGCTAAGCGGGGCGCGCGGCGATAGCCGCGCAGGGGCCCGCGCCGATAAAGCTCCGCAACGCCGGAGAGGGGCTGATGGGGTCCCCACTCCGGCGTTGCGGCTAAGCGGGGCGCGCGGCGGTAGCCGCGCAGGGGCCCGCGCCTATCATATGATGGGCGCATGCGTTTTTTGTCGACGTTCTCGGTGCTTTGGATTTTTTTGATAACCGTCGCTGCCGCCCAGGTTCCAGGCACTGTCGCACGCGACCTCAATGACTTCTCGCACACGCCCTCCATCACGGGCTACGAGTCCTCCTTGGCCGGCCGCATCGCCACCGAATTGAAATCCCTCTCGCCGCAACGCGATAACTTCGGCGACGTCACCGTCACCATTGGCCGGGGCGAGCCCCGGCAACTCTTTATTACGCCGCTCGACCAGCCCGGCTACATCGTCACCGGCATCACGCCCGACGGTTATCTGCGCCTGCAACGCCTGCCCACTCGCGCCAATCTGCCGCTCTTCAACGAACTGCAAACCGCCGAGCCGGTGCGCGTCGGTACCGTGCACGGCGGGTTCATCAACGGCGTCATCTCGGGAGTCTCGGTGCATCTGCAGCCGGGTCGGTTGAATCCTCCGGACCCCAACGATCTCGACAACATGTACGTGGATATCGGCGCCACTTCGGCCGCGGCGGTGCGCGCCGCCGGAGTTGATATCCTCAGCCCGGTCGGTCTCGACACAAACCTATACGCGATGCAGGGCGGCTATCTGACCGCGCCCGGCATCGGCGACAAGTTCGGAGCGGCGGCGCTGATCGAAGCGTTGCGCCATCTCAATGCCGCCAGCCTTCAGGGCACAGTGGAAGTGGCTTTCGTTACCCAGCAGTGGGCCGGCGCGCGCGGTATGGCGCGCGTGCTGGAAGAGCAGCCGGCCGCCACCAAGGTCATTTACGTCGGCCGGCTGGATCGACCGTTGCGCGACACCAGCGTCACCCACTGGGGAATCCCAGTGGCCTGGCCGTCTACGCCGGCGGAAATGATTAACGGCGCGGAGTTCGCATCCCTCGTTGCCAAGATTGAAACCGCGCTTGGTGAAAACCCAACCGCGCCGGCGATGCCGGCGGCGGAAGCATTGCCCGAGCCGCCGCTCCCGGCCAAGCCGCCGGCGGCGCCGGCCGCGGAGACAATCTTGAAAGCCGTCGCCGCGCCCTATGGTGTGAACCCGCACGAGCGCCCTGTGGGCGAGGCCATCCAGGCGTTGCTTCCGCCTTGGGCTAAGCCATCAACCGACGCCAGTGGCAACATTCTCTTGCACTGGGGTAGTGGCGACGCTCATGGCCCGCGCCTGCTCTTCGTCGCCCATCAGGACGAGATTGGCTTCGACGTCGCCTCGATCGCCGCCGACGGCCGCTTGGTGCTTCGTTCCCGGGGCGGCGGTGACCTCGACTACTACGTGGGCCACCCGATACTCGTCCACAGCGTGCGTGGCATGTTCCCCGGCGTCACCGAACTCCCGGCCGGCTGGGAAGCCCGCGGTTTCAAACTCGCCGGGTCGCGCATCACCGTTCGAGCCGACATCGGCGCGCGCTCGGCTTCGGCGGTCGAGGCGCTCGGCATTCAAGTCGGGGATTCGGTCACGATTCCAAAACAATATCGACCGCTCCTGGGCCGGCGCGCCACCGTGCGCGCCTTCGACGATCGCGTTGGCGATTCGGCGTTGATTGCCGCGGCCTGGGCGCTGGGCCCGGAACTGCCCGGGCGTGACGTGACTTTTCTCTGGTCGGTCGGCGAGGAGATCGGGCTGGTGGGCGCCAAAGAGGTCGCGGAACGGCTTGCCAAACAGGGTCGCGCCCCCGACTATGTGTTCGCCATCGATACTTTCGTCAGTTCCGATTCGCCACTCGAATCCCATCGCTTTGCCGACACACCGATCGGCGATGGCTTTGTGATCCGCGCCGTTGACGACAGCAGTATCACCCCCTGGCCTCTGGCCCAGCGCTTGCAGGCGATGGCGCGCGCCGCCGGCATCCCCGTGCAAGTCGGACAGACCGGTGGTGGTAATGACGGCTCCGTGTTCCCCGTCTACGGTACTGTGGATGTGCCCCTGGGCTGGCCGTTGCGCTACTCGCATTCGCCCGGCGAGGTGATTGACACCCGCGATCTCGATTCGTTATCCCGCGCGCTCGATATGCTGGCGCGCCGCTGGTGATTTAGGCGAACTTTTGCAGCTCCGAACGCAGCCGCCAAAAAAGCGCGGCTCCCACTGCTTGCGCGCCCGCGCCCATGATCACCAGGGCTACGACATTGTGGTCGAGCAGCAGCCCCATAATCGCGCTCCCGCCAAACCAGGCGACGCCCCAAACTGCATGAAATGTCCCAAAGGCGTTGCCGCGCTTGTTCATGGAAACCACCTGCGAAATGCCCGAGCGCAGACACGCCGATTGTGCGCCCGTCCCCACCGACCAGCAGAACAGCGCCGCAATGGCGCTCGATGTGCCGCCGAGAAATCCCAGGGGAAGTGAGAGCAGCGAGATCACCGTTCCCAGGCTGAGCATGGCGATGCCCCAGCGATCGTATAAGCGGCCCACCGCCAAGCCGAATATTCCCTCGCTGCCCATCGCGGCGGCGTATAGCAGCGGAATGGCGGATCCGGTGATCAGGCCCTGGCGCGACCAGTAATAGGCGAAAAAGGGAAAATCAACGTAGCCAAACGCGATCAGTCCCGCGGCGGCGACATATTTCCAATACAGGCGCGGCAGCTCCAACGTCACCGGCGCCGGCGGCGTGTCCGGCTGGTGTCCGTGCCGCACCGCGCGGGCGACCAGCAGCGCCGTCAGCGCCGCCGCGGCGGGGATGGCTAACGGAAGAAAAGCGCGGCTGAAGCTATGTTCCCGCGCCACCGCCAGCGCCACCCACAACGGGCCCAGCACCGCCCCGGTTTGGTCCATGGCGCTGTGAATTCCGAAGCCCCAGCCATGGCCCACCGCTTCGGTCGCCTCTGACAACAGCACGTCCCGCGCCGGTCCCCGCAGCGCCTTGCCCGTGCGCTCGGCGATGACCAGCAGCGCCGCGATTTCCCAATTGCCGGCAAACGCCAGCGCCGGTACCACGACCAGATTCACGACGTACCCGCCGATGGCTTGCGACCAGTAGGCGCGGGTGCGATCCACCATGCGCCCGGAGAAGTAACGCAAGCTGGCGGCGCACATTTCGCCGAACCCAACCACCAGGCCCATTTCGAAGCCGCTGGCGCCGAGGCGCTCGAGGTACGGCCCGACGATCGAGCGCGCCCCTTCATACGTCATGTCGGCGAAGAGGCTGACGATGCCCAGCAGGATGATGAACCGCATGGCCGCGGCGCGGCGCGAATCAGCGGCGGGCATGGGGCGGTGGTTGGGGAACGGCGGCGCCGTCCTTGCGCGGGTCGCTCGCGCCGTAGTTGACGCCGGTGCGCGCGTCGTGAATGACCGCCTGCCCGCCACCCATCGTGGAGGAAAAATCACCCAGAACCTTGAGTTGGTGCCCCCGCGCCGCGAGCCCATCGCGTACCGCCGGCGCGATGCGATTCTCCACCGATACGCCGCAGCCGCCAAAATCAAGTTTGGTGAACCGCGGCGCTTCCAGCGCCGCCTGGATGTTCATGCCGTGATCCACGACGTTCGAAACGAATTGCGCGTGCGCCTGCGCCTGGTTCAATCCCCCCATAATGCCGAAGCCCATGTGCAGATCGCCTTTCTGCATGAATGCCGGGATGATGGTGTGAAACGGCCGCTTGTGCGGCGCCAGCGCGTTGGGCAGCGCCGGATCGAGATCGAAAAGTCCGCCCCGGTTCTGCAGCGTGAAGCCGTAATCGTCAACCACGACGCCCGAGCCAAAGTGGCTGTAAAGGCTCTGGATGAGCGAGGCGATATTGCCGTTCTTGTCAACCACAGTCAAATAAATCGTCTCGCTGCCCATCCGAGGCGGCGTGCCCGGCTCGACCGCGCAATTGGCTTTTTGCTTGTCGATGAGCGCCGCGCGCGTCTTGGCATAGGCAAGCGAGGTGATCCCGGCCACCGGCACCGTGGCGAAGCGCGGGTCGGCGACATAGCGGCGCAGATCGGAGTACGCCAGTTTTTGGGCTTCAATCTGCAGGTGCAGTTCCTCTACCCCGCGCGGCGGCAGTTGCGCCAGCGGAAATTGCGAAAGAATATTCAGCATCTCAAGCGCCGCCATCCCCTGGCTGTTCGGCGGCAGCTCGAAAACCTGCCATCCGTGGTAATCGGTGGTGATCGGCGTCACCCATTCCGGCTTGAACTCGGCTAAATCGGCCGCCGTCATTGCGCCCCCCAGGCGGTGGCTGGTGGCGAGCATCGCGCGCGCCAGTGCGCCGCTATAAAACGCGCTGCCGCCCTGGCTGGCGATCAGCCGGTACGCCGCCGCCATTTGTGGATTGCGGAACATCTCGCCCGGCTGCGGCGCCTTGCCGTCGTGCAGGAAGACCTTGCGGCCGTTCTGATCCTCCGCGAGCTTTCCAGCTTCCAGCGCCCAGGCGGCCGAGATCAACTCCGTGACCGGATAGCCGTGGTCGGCATAATAGATCGCCGGCTGGAACAACTCACTCCAACCCAGCGCGCCGAAGCGATCGTGCAATGCGCTCCAGCCCGCGACCGCACCCGGCACGGTCACCGACTCAATGCCGGTCTGCGGCATGGCGGTCAGGCCCTGGCCCCGCAGCCGCGCGATGGTCAATCCCGCGGGCGCCCATCCGCTGGCGTTGATGGCGCTCACCTTCCCTGTCTTGGCCTCGTAATAGATCGCGAACAAATCGCCGCCGATGCCCGAGCTCTCCGGCTCGACCACGCCCAGTACCGCGTTGGCGGCGATCGCCGCGTCCATCGCCGTGCCGCCCTGCGCCAGTATCTGCGCGCCCGCCTGCGAGGCCAGCGTCTGGCTGGTGGCGACAATGCCGCCGTCGCTCATCACCATCGAACGCGCCTGCGAACGGTCCTGGGCGCCCAGCGCCACGGCCAGCAGGGGCAGGCATGCAAACAGCAGAAACCGCATGGCCAAGTATAAGGTGAGTGCCGATGCGCTCAGCCCGGCTTCCGCGCGCTGAACCGCACCATGATCGCCTTCACGCCCCAAACCGTCGGCTCCTCGTCCTCGCTGTGGTGCAACACGGTGAATCCGGCGAAGGGAGCCGCCAAATCGCGGCGATCCATAAAGGTGTAATGCAGCATCTTGTCCGGCGATTCCAGACCTGGCTGCGCCACGGAAACGGCTTGGATCACCACCTCGCCGCCCGGCTTCAATCCGGCCGCGATCTTGGGCAGCAAGCCGCGGTAGGCGAAGGGAAAATCGATGAGCGCAATCAAGTCCCATTTGTTTTCGCCGAAAGGGAATTCATTGATGTCCTCGGCCACCGTGTTGATGGGCAGGTTTTCGGCGCTCGCCTGGGAACGAATCAAATCCAGTCCGATGTGCGACAAGTCAACCGCTGTGACCTGATAGCCGTGACGCGCCAGGTAGAACGAATTCCGTCCGCTGCCGGCGCCGATATCGAGTGCGGTCTGGCCGCGATGCTGGCCGCTCACCGAGGCCACCAGGAAGGGGCTCGGAGCCGTGCTCACGCGGGCGTGGGAAATGGCATAGACCAGGTCGTACTCGTTCGCGATGTCGCTGCTGGCATTGGCGCTCGGCGCGGCCACGCGCGCCCGGCAGCCACCCAGCAGAGCCGAAACCAGGATTATGAGGAGGATCGAGGCGCGCTGGTAGTTCACCAGTGCCAGTATCGCACTTCACGGAACGCATACTTGGCATGCTCAATCCGCGGGCGCGGCGCGTCGGGCTGATAAATCGACACAATATCGAACCGGTACCGCCCTCGCTCTCGATTTTCCTGCCGATAGGCGCGCGCGACACGCTGGAGATTGCGTTGCTTGGCCCGATTCACGGCGAAACGCGCCGGATAGAGCCCGAGCCGGCGCCGTGTCTTGACCTCAACAAACACCAGTGTGCCGTGATCGCGCGCGATCAAGTCAATCTCTCCCCGCAAGCCGGCGCAGCGCACGTTGCGTCCGACCACGGTGTACCCCAGCCCGCGCAGCGTACGCTCGGCCAATTCCTCACCGCGCCGCCCCAGCCGATGGCTCTCGGGCAGGGTTCGGGTGCGCCGCCACTCGATCCACCAGCGCGCAACCGACACCATGGCGCCAGCTTGGCACGGGTTGGAGCGGGCGCCAATCCCCCAAAACGCGGGGGCGCGCCGATAAAGCCGCAACGACGGAGAGGGGCTGAAGGGGTCCCCACTCCGGCGTTGCGGCTAAGCGGGGCGCGCGGCGGTAGCCGCGCTGGGGCCCGCGCCGATAAAGCCGCAACGACGGAGAGGGGCTGAAGGGGTCCCCACTCCGGCGTTGCGGCTAAGCGGGGCGCGCGGCGGTAGCCGCGCTGGGGCCCGCGCCAATAACGCCGGGCTGAAGGGGTCCCCACTCCGGCGTTGCGGCTAAGCGGGGCGCGCGGCGGTAGCCGCGCTGGGGCCCGCACCGATAAAACGCTGCGCGCGGCGGTAGCCGCGCTGGGGCCCGCGCCTATCATTAGCGCGTCCTTATGCCTGTAATATCGACAACTAGCCGCAATTCAGTCGTTCAAATGTTACCCTCTCGCGAGCCGCCTCACCGTCACATACCGTATCAAAGATAGGTGAAAGGGTGACTCTCATGGCCACAGTCATTGCTGATTTTGATCTCCCGTCGGCGCACGCGTTCCGGCCGACCTCCGACCAGCGCCGCCTCCTCAACTACATTCACGAGAACCCGTCGATTCGCACGATTCGCGAGTTCTGCGAAGTGTGCGACATCAGCCGCAGTACCTATTACAACTGGTGCAAGAACCCCAACTTCCGGCTCTGGTTTGCCACCGCCTGGTCCTCGCGCATGCTCGTCGAAGCCGTCACCCTCATCAACCAGGCCCGTGCCAAGGCCTCCTACAAGTTTCCGTACTGGAAAGCGCTCTTCGATCTCACCTTCGATCCTCACGGATTGGCGTTAATGCAAAAATGGCGCCAAGCCGTGTTCTCTGTCGACGGTTCCGCTTACGATTGCGGACCCGAAGCCGCCTACGACTACGACTACCACTTCGATCCCACCAGCGAATGCAACGGCGGCCCACCGCCGCAAAATCCAGCGTCCGGCGTCCAACCACCGCCTGACGCGCCACTAGCAAATCCAGCCGAGAATTGGACATTTCAAGCAAACCGCTCCACCGCCGCGGCACCCGCCTGCTATCCCACCCCCGTCGCCGTCGCCCGCGTTTTCCGCAAAGCCCTCACGCCGGCCAAGCGCCACAGCTGCATTGCTCACCGCCCCGCGCGGCGCAAGCGTGGGGCAGAAGGCCCGCACGCTCGCACGAGCAAAAGCGGTTGGCCCCGCGCCACTCAATGCCCCAAGCCGCCCCAGGGAGTAAGTTGTCTCGCGGAGACAACTTCGAGAGCGGGTGGCACGGTGAAGCCGCGCCAGGCCCACGCCAAAAAAGAAGACACTTAAAAGCGTGCAGCGAGGAGCCGAAGCAATAAGGCTGTCAGTGCAACGTCGCAATTCGGTGATTGACGCCGGCGTATGAACCGCATCAATCCCAATATGCTCGCGGGGATCGTAATCCTCGCGCCACCCCCAGGGGTGACCACGAACGGGCACCGTTCGGGATGCAGCGTCCGGTCGCGCCTCATCTGTGCCCGCCGGGTTTGACAATTGAATAATCGGTGCGAGTCGGCCGCCCGCCGCCTCGCACCACATTTCGTTCCTGACGCGGCGTTACTCGAATCGCAGGGCTTCGATGGGATCGAGTTGCGCCGCTTTTTGGGCTGGATAGAACCCGAAGAAGACGCCGATAAGCGCCGAGAACAGCGCCGCGCCGGCGATCGACAGCATCGATACATCCACTCGCCACTGCGCCAGGGACGAGATCAACCAGCTCGCGATGAGTCCGAGCACGATCCCCATGATGCCGCCGAGCACGGCCAGTACGGTCGCTTCGATCAGGAACTGCCGCTTGACGTCGGCCTCGGTCGCGCCCACCGCCATGCGAATGCCGATTTCGCGTGTGCGCTCGGTGACCGACACCAGCATGATGTTCATGATTCCAATCCCGCCCACCATCAGCGAGACCGATGCGATCGCCGCCAACAGCATGGTCATAATGCCGCTCGCGGCGTCGGCGACCTCGGCCACCGCGGTCAGGTTCTGTACCTGAAAGTCGTCCGGCTGGCCGGCGCGAATGCGGTGCCGGCTGCGCAGCAGCGACGTGACCTCCACCTGAGCTGCGTCCACAGTGTCTTTCGAGGTGCAGGCTACGAATATTTCGTTGAGCCAATTCTGGCCGCTGATCTTCTTGATATACGTGGTGTAGGGTACGTATACGTTGTCGTCCTGATCCTGCCCGCTCGCCGACTGCCCTTTGGGCGTCAGCGTCCCAACAACAATGAAGGGAAGGTTCTTGATTCGAATCGTCTTTCCCACCGGATTGCTGCCATCGGGGAATAGATTGGCCTCCGGCGTCGCGCCGAGCACGGTGACGTTGTTCGCCAAGGCCACGTCTTCGTCGCTGAAGCTCGTGCCCAGGTCGAATGTCCAGGCGCGAATGGTGAACTCGGAGGGTTCAGTGCCGACGATGTTCGTTCCCCAGTTGTTGTTTCCCGAAATCACCTGCTGCCGCCCCATGGCCGCCGCGGCCGCGCCGCTGACCTCCGGCACCGTCGATACCATGGCCTGCTCATCGCTGTACTGCAGCGTCTTGGTCGCGCCAAAGCCAATGTGCACCACGCCCGCCTGATGACTGCCCGATTGGATCACAAGCTCATTCGAACCTTTCATCGCCATCTGGCGCTGCACTTCGTCGTTGGCGCCGCGTCCCACCGCCACCATGGCGATGACCGCGCCGACCCCAATGATGATGCCCAGCATCGTCAGCCCTGACCGCAGTTTATTGCGGGTGAGGGCGCGTAGCGCCACGCGCACGATTGAGAGCAGGTCCATGGGGTGAAGCCTAGCACAAGCCGCAACCAGCCGCGGCGACGCGGAATCGCGGAGTCGCCCCGGATTGGACAAACCGGCGCGAGTCTCCCTTACAAATCTTTTACATACGCAAACGGGTGACCCCTGCTACGGTTACAGAATGAGCTTGGTCGCTATTGAGGAAGATGTGGATCTCGCCGCCGTGGCCCGCCATCAGGGCATGAACTGGCCCACCGCCTTGGTGCTATTGGCGCTGCATATGGGCGCGGTGGCGGCGCTGTTTTTCTTCACCTGGAAGGCTTTTATTGTGGCCGCCATTCTGTACTGGATCGCCATCGGCGGCGGCATCGGCATGGGCTACCACCGCCTGCACACGCACCGTTCCTATCATGTGCCACGCTGGCTCGAGTACATCCTTGCCGTGTGCGGTACGCTGACCCTCGAGGGCGGCCCGATCTTCTGGGTGGCGACGCACCGCCTGCATCATCAGAAGTCGGACCGCGACGGCGACCCGCACTCCCCGCGCGACGGCGCCTGGTGGTCGCATGTGGGCTGGATCATTTTGGGGCGCCGCAGTCACAATGACACGCGCACCATGGCGAAGTATGCTCCCGACCTCGGCCGGCATCGCTTTTACCTCTGGCTCAACACATACCATTACCTGCCTCTCGTCATCTCCGGCGTGTTTCTGGGCTGGTGGGGCGGTTGGTCCATGTTCCTGTGGGCGCTTTGCGTCCGCGTTGTCGTGGGGCTGCACGCCACCTGGCTGGTGAACTCGGCGACCCACATGTGGGGACGCCGCCGGTTTGCCACTCGCGACGACTCGCGCAACAACTGGTGGGTGGCTCTGCTCACCTTCGGCGAAGGCTGGCACAACAACCATCATGCGCATCCCACCTCGGCCCGCCATGGCCTGGCTTGGTATGAAGCCGATTTGACCTACTGGCAAATCCGCCTCCTGCAAGTGCTGCGCGTCGCCAAGGGCGTCAAGGTCGCGCACGTGAATAGCCTTATTCAGCCCACTTCGACCAGGCCGTAGCGGCGCTGCCAGCGCTGCTGTATCTGTTCGACCAGTACCCGCGCCTCTTCGGCGCTGGCGCGGTCAAGGTACGCGCGAGCCTCGCTGCGCGCAATCTCCATCCACGCCTGATCGCGGAGCGGTTGCGCCACGGTGAACATCGGCGCGCCGCTTTGCTGGGTGCCGAAGAACTCGCCCGGGCCCCGCAGCTTCAAGTCGGCTTCCGCCAGCTCGAATCCGTCGCGAGTCGCGGCCACCGCCGCCAGCCTGCGTCGGGCGAGTTCGCCGCACTCCGGTCCGTGCAGGAGAATGCAGCACGATTGTTCGCTGGCCTTCGCCGATCCCGCCGGTTGCGGACGTCCCACGCGCCCGCGCAACTGATGCAGTTGGGCGATGCCGAATCGCTCCGCGTGCTCGACCACCATGGTCGTGGCGTTGGGCACATCCATGCCCACTTCAATGACCGTGGTCGCGACCAGTACCTGGATTTTGCCCGCCCGGAAGGCGGCCATGGTCGAGTTTTTCTTGGCCGGCGTGAGCTTGCCGTGCAGCAAGCCGACTTCAAACGGCAGGAACGTGCGCAACTTTTCGTACATCCGCAGCGCCGGCTTGAGATCAAGCGACTCGGATTCCTCCACCAGCGGATAAACAAAATAGGCTTGTCGCCCCGACGCGCAGCGGCGGCGCACGAAATCGTAGACATCGCCGCTGCGGGAATCGGGCAGCACCCTGGTGACGATGTTGAGCGCGCCGGGCGGCGATTGGCGGATGACGCTGGTATCGAGATCGCCGTACAAGGCAAGCGCCAGGGTGCGCGGTATCGGCGTCGCGGTCATGACCAGTACGTGCGCCGGGGTGGTGGCCGCATGAGCGCCCTTGTGCATGAGCTGGAAGCGCTGCAGGACGCCGAAGCGGTGCTGTTCGTCAACGATGACCAGGCCCAGACGGGAAAATTGGAAGGCCCCCTCGAGCAGCGCTTGCGTGCCGATCACTAGTTGCGGCGGCTGCGGCAGCACCGGCATCGTGTGTTTGCGCTTCGAGGCGCCACCCAGCACCAGCTCGACCCGGTAGCCGGCCAAACGCTGTTTGGCATAAAGGTAATGCTGCTCGGCGAGAATCTGCGTCGGCGCCATGAGCGCGACCTGATAGTTGTTCTCCATGGCGACCACCGCCGCCTGCAGCGCGACGATTGTCTTACCCGAACCTACGTCCCCCTGCAACAGGCGGCGCATCGGGCGGCCGCTTTGCATGTCAAGCACGATTTCACGCAACACCGCTTTCTGGTCCGCGGTGGGATGGAAGGGAAGCAGGCGCTTCAGGCTTTCGCGAATCGAAGGTTTGGAAACCATGGCGGGCCCGGCCTGCCGTCGCACCTTGCGGCGCTTGAGTTCGAGCCCGGCCTGCAGGTAAAACAATTCCTCCAGGATGAGTCGAATCTGCGCCGGCGTGCGCGCTTCCCGCAGCTCCGCAATCGAGGCGTCGTTGGCGGGGAAATGGACGGCAACCAGCGCCGCGCGCCGGTCGGGTAGTTTGAACCGGGACCGCAATTCCTCCGGCAGCGCGTCGGGAAACGAGTCGGGCAGATCCTGCAGTGCGCGATATACCAGCCGGCGCAGGCGGCCCGAGGTCAGCGCCCCCATGGCCTCGTACACCGGCACAATACGTCCCAGCTTGAGCGATTGCGCCACGCCCGCCTGCTGGTCGGCGTCTTCTTCCGCTTCGCCCAGCATCTCAAACTCCGGCTGGGTCATTTGCAACCGTCCATATTCGCGCTCTAGTTTGCCGAATAGGGCCACGGTCTGGCCGGACTCGAATTTATCCTTCAAGTAGTCGGCGTTGTACCAAACACAGTGCAGCGAACCGCTGCCATCGCCGACCGTCATCGAAAGCATGGCCGTGCCGCGGCGCGTGCGGGTCATCTTCACGGTGCGCACCTGGGCGACCACGGTCGCGCTTTCGCCGCTGAGCAGCGCCTGGATAGGGCGCAACTGGCTGCGGTCTTCATAGCGGAACGGAAGACGGTAGAGCAGATCCTCCACCGTGAATACGCCATGCGCGCCCAGCAATTCGCCCAAACGCGGACCTACCCCGGGTATGTATTTGACCTCCGTCCCCAGGCTCAATGCCATGCGAACTATAATGACAGCATGCGCAATTGCGCCCGGGTGCCACGCTGGCCCCTTCCGCTTTTTGGGACGACGCTACTTCTGCTGGCGGTGACACTGGCGGCGGCCACAACGCCGGAAGCCGCCGCGCGCCAGCTTTTGGCGCGGGCGGTGGCCGCCGCGCAGCATGGCTCCCTCGATGAGGCCTTCCTTCTCGCTGAGCGGGCGGCAACCGGACAGCCGGAGGACAGCCCCTATGTCGCCGCGCGCGAAACCTTGCGTCAACGCGCCACCCTCGCCCACCTCGAGCGAGCCCACGATTTCGTCGGTCAGCACCGGGAGGACCAGGCGGCAGTCGAGTTTCGCACCGCGCTGGCCCTCGACCCTAGTAATCTCGACGCGCGCCAGGGCCTGCAAGCCGCCTTTCCTCTGGCGCGGCCGGTTCAGCCAACCGGCACCGAACTCCGGGTGCGCAACGCCGCCTCGCCGGTGCGGTTGGAACCGGCGCCCGGCGCGCACGCCTTCCATGTGCGCCAGGGGCTGAGGCAAATCTTGGCTCAGGTGGCGGCCGCCTACGGGTTGAAGGCCTATGTTGCCGATCAGGTGCCTGAGCGGACCATTCGCCTCGATCTCGCCGACGCCGATTTCGAGCAGGCTATGGCGGCCCTGCACGATGTCGTCGGCGTCGATTGGTTGCCGCTCGACCCGCACACCATGTATTTCGCCGACAGCGGTCAGATGGCGAAGCTGGCGCCGGTGGCGGCACGCACCTTCTATGTCCCCTGGGTCAGCGACGGTGTCGGATTGAACGAGATCGCGACCACGCTCAAGAACCTGCTCGGCATTCCGCAGGCCACCATTGACCTCGCGACCCGCGCCATCAACGTCCGCGCCACGCCCGATCAGTTGGACGCCGCTGAACAACTGCTGCTCGATCTGCAGCGCCCGGTCGGACAGGTCTTGCTCGAGATCAAGATCGTCGAGGTCAATCAAACCACGGCCCGCACGCTGGGTTTGGCCGAGCCCTACCAGTTCACCATGTTTGCCCTGGGGCCTTTGCTCGCGCAATTGCAGAACAGCGGCAACCTGCAGCAGAACATTCTGCAATTGTTCCAGCAAGGCGGCTTGAACGCGGTGCTCGGTTCCGGGCAGCTTTCGCCCTCGCAGATCGCTCAGGCCACGACCGCGCTCTCGCCGCTCTTGCAGAATCCGTTTGTGACCTTTGGCGGCGGTGCCACCCTCATGGCGATTTCGGTGCCCAACTTCGCCGCTTCGTTTTCCGCCACCAACGGCTACGTCGACAACATCGAAACCGCCCTGCTGCGGGCGCAATCGGGGCAGTCGGCGGAATTAAAAGTCGGACAGCGGTTCCCGATCGTGAACGCCTCATTTTCGCCGATCAGCTTGAGTCCCGCAATCGCCAAGGTGCTCGGCAACGGCAGTTTTATTCAGCCGTTCCCGTCGTTTACCTATGAGGACCTCGGGCTCGACGCCAAACTAACGCCCGAAATTTCGGCGGCGGGCGACGTGCGGTTGCAGGCCGACATAACCGTCAACGCGCTCACCGGGCAATCGAGCAACAACATTCCCATTCTCAGCAACCGGCACGTTCTGACCGCGATCAGCGTTAAGGACAACCAGCCGGTGATCATGGCCGGGCTTCTCGACCGTGAGGAGATGGCATCGCTGGTCGGGCTGCCCGGCCTGAGCCAGGTGCCGGGGCTGGGGCGATTGTTCTCGACCGAGACCGGGCAGACCACCAACGATCAGCTTCTGTTCGTGGTGACGCCGCATATCGTACAACTGCCGGCATCGGCGAGTGCCACGACCTGGTTGCCGGCAAGCCTGCCGCCGCCTACCGGCGGCAGCGGGCCGATTCCCGGCTTCGCGCCGCCCCCGTTGATTGGCGCGCCCGGCCGCGGGGCGACAATACCGGGAAGCGGACGAGGCGGCGGCAACCGGTAACGGCAGCTTACTGTTGTTTATAAACGACGCCGCCCTTCATTACGAACTGCACGTGTTCCAGCAGCGAAATGTCCTGCAGCGGATCGCCGGCAACCCCGACAATATCGGCGAACTTGCCGGGCGCAATGGTTCCCATGTTCTTGTCGGCGCGCAGTAGCTCGGCGCCGTGAATGGTGCCGGCCTGAATTGCCGCCAGCGGCGACAAGCCGTAATGCACCATCCAGGTGAACTCGCTGGCCTGGGTGCCGTGCGGAAACGGCCCCACGTCAGATCCCATGGCAATGGGCACGCCGGCGGCGATTTGCTTCCGGAACTCAGCCGCCTTGTACTCTTCACTGGCGCTCGGCGTGCCGCGGCCGCCACCCGCGACGCTGTTGAAATACTCCATGATGGCGAAGGTGGGCACGGCAAAGATGCGCTTCTCCTTCATCAGCCGCATGGTTTCGGGGCTGAGCTGGGCGGCGTGGTCAATCGATTCGACACCGGCCTGGGCGGCGTAGAGAGTCCCCGGTTCGCCGTTGTCGTGCACGCCGACGAAGGTGCCTTCGCGATCCGCCTCCGCGACGGCGGCGGCCAGCTCCGGTTCGGTGAACTGGTACTGCGCGTGGAACTCGCCGTTGACCATGCGTTCACTGCCGGTCTCGTACATCTTGATGAACGTCGCGCCCTCCTTGATCTGCTCTCGGATGGTGCCGATCAGTTCGTTGACGCCGGTCACCATCGTGGCGTTGTCAGGGATGAGAATGGCGGGGTTGTAGCCGCGCGCCGACTCATGCCCGCCCACGATCGAAATGGCATTGCCCGAAATCCACATGCGCGGGCCCGGAATGGAGCCGTTGTTGATCTCCTGGCGCACGGCGGTATCGGCCGAGCCCGCGCCTTCGGTGCCCATGTCCCGTTCGGCGGTGAAGCCGGCCATGAGGTCGGCTTTGGCGGCGAGGATGGCTTCGATCGTGCGTAGAGGCACCGATTCATGCACCGTCTGGCCTTGTTCATCCACCCGCTGGCCGGCGGACGCCGAGTGCAGAAATAGATGAACGTGATTGTCGATCAGCCCGGGCAGCAGCGTCAGGTTGCCCAGATCGATTGTCTTGGCGCCGGCGGGAGCGGTGAGATTGGCGCCAACGGCGGCGATGCGTCCGTTCTGAACCAGCACCAATCCGGGCTTCGTGTAGGTGCCGTTTTCCACATTGAGCACCGCGGCGGCGCGCAATAAAACCGTACCCTGGGCGGCGGCGGCAAGAGAGAGTAAAGCCGTGAACGCGACGGCGAGGAAACGGAGGAGTACCTTACGCATGGCCGGATTATATGCGAATATGGCCGCATGTTGACTGACTTGGGTAACAAACTTCGCCCTCTCGGCCTGACCTTGCTGCGACTCGCGTTGGGAGTTGTCTTTCTGTATCACGGCTCCGTTAAGCTATCCAACCTCGGCCAATGGACGCAGAACTTTGTCCACATGGGTTTTCCGCCGTATTTCGCCTACATCGCGGGCGGCCTCGAGACGGTGGGCGGCGCCTTGTTGATATTGGGGCTGTTTACGCGCGTCGCGGCCATCCTGCTCGCGGGCGAATTGCTGATCGCCACCATCAAGGTGCACTTGCCGGGCGGCCCGATCTGGAAGGTCGGCGGCTACGAGTTGCCGATGCTCCTCTCGGCCGCCAGTTTTCTAATTTTCTGCTATGGCGCCGGCCCGGTGGCGGTGGACGCCGTCGCCGGAAAGCACCGTTAGTAGCCGGCTATTCGCCGGGGTGATACGTCCGTTCGGTGTGGCCCTTGAGTTGGTCGGGATAGAAATAAACCTCGCGCAGATTGCCGGTGGCGTAGCGCTCGGCTTCATCCTTGAAATGCGGCGAAGATGGATCGCCGCTTTCGCCTCCCGCCGTGACCGCGCGTGCCGTGATCCTCGGGCCGAAGTCAATGGCGGCGACAAAGCTGTTGCCGCTCGAACCGTAAATGCGTTTGGTGCCGGGGTACTGACGCGCCGCGAACGACGCCAGCGATCCCCAGGTGGCGGTGGTGAAGGGCACTGGGGTGCTGGGCAGGGAATCGTCGAAGCGAGGTTTCAAAATCGCGTCGTCGAGGCGCTGGAAGCGGTTGATTTCTCCCCATGGTGTTTTCCAGGTGCCGAAGTCCGCTTTCAACTTGGCGCACCCGGCGGCGAGCGACTGCAGCAGTTGCTGGTTCGTGGCGCCGTCGTTAATGTAATCGTCAACCGGCTTGCCGGCGCGGCGCGCGTCCGCGGCCACGGCGCGTTTAATGTCAGAGCCGAAGTAGACGCCCACCGAAGTCGGCACCGAGTCCGCGCCCCAGCGATAATCCCAATGGCGCAGCAGGGCGATTGGTTCGGCCAGTTGAGCCTTCAAGGGGTCGCCGGCGGGCGCCGCGTCCCAGGCGGCGATCAGGCGCGGCAGGTGCCGGGCGAACCAGGGCTGCCAGCTATCGAAGCCGAGATTAATTAGGCCCTGCAAAGTGAGATCCTTCGCGCCCGGAAGAATGTGCAGCGCATGGTAACCGCGCGGGCTCTCCTCGCGCCCGTTGTCAACATATTTGGGATAGTCAGCAGCTTTGGGGCTGCTCGGCCCAGCCGCGGACCAAGGCCAGTTGTTCGAGTTGTAAAGCCAGCCGCTCGCGGGATTGAACAGGTGCGGGCTTTGGTCGACCGAGAGCGGTTTGCCCCACGCGGTAGCGGGGTTGCTGCCGTCGACCGGTTTCGTCCAATCAAACTGGTCGTCGCGGCGGGGCAGGAAATTGCCATGGAAATAAGCGATGTTTCCATCCGCGTCGGCGTAGATGGTGTTGTTCGAGGAGTTGGTGTGGAGGTCCTCCATGATCTGGCGGAAGGCTTTGTAGTTCAGCGCTTTGGTGCGGGTGTAGCTCTGGATCAGGGCTTTTTCCGGCTCCTGCATCAGCGCAATGCTCTCCCACTTGCCGTTGACCGCGCCGATGATCGGGCCATGCTGCGTGAAAAAGGCGCGGAAGGTGCGCTGCGCCATGCCATTGGCGGTCTTATAGGGAACGACGATCGTACGTTCGCGCACCGGCAATTCCTGGTCGCCGTATTTGTAAAAAAACTTGCCGTCTTTTTCACTGATTGTCTCGAGGTAGAAATCCACTGCATTCGCCCCGCTCGAAGTGTGCATCCAGCCAATGCGGTCATTGAAGCCTTGGTAGATGAAGAATTGGCCCCAGGTCACGGCGCCGTAGGCGTGTAACCCCTGGTCGCTGGTCATTTCCAACTCAGAGCGGAAATAGAACGATGTATGGGGATTAATGTAGAGAAAGGCGTGGTGATCGGCCGTCCGCGAGGGCGCGATCGCAATGCCGTTCGATCCGCCCGGCTCCGGTGGGAAGGCATCCAGGTAAGGATCGTAAGGCGCTGGCGGAGGCTCGCTGCCGCCTACCGTAGCCGGATGATCGTAAAACGCTTGCAGGCCGGGCAGTCTGGCGCGTTCGATGTCGCCGCCAATGCTGCCTTCGCTGAAGGTCAGCGCCATCCAGGGCTCGAAGTGGGTGATGACGCGCGGATGCACACTGGGATGGGTCGCGAGGTAATAATTCAGGCCGTCGGCAAAGCCATTCATGAGCGCTTTCAGCCAGTCGGGGCTGGAGGCGTATTGGGCTTTCATGTCGTCGGGATTGATGAAAAGTTTCATGCGCAGGTCTTGCCAAATGGCGCTCTCGCCGTCGGCTTCGGCGAGACGCCCGATGGAGTTAATGTAGTTGGTCTCGACCCGGTTGAAATCGTCCTCGGCCTGCGCGTACTCCATGCCGAACACGGTGTCGGCATCGGTCTTGCCGTGGACGTGGGCAATGCCCCAGTCGTCGCGGACAATGGTGACGTTCTGAGCTTCGCTCTTGAGCCGCGCCATCTCGGCGCTGCTGATCGACTGGCCAACCGCCGGCACGGCCAAAAGGGCCGACGCGAACATGCCTAATACCATGAGCCTTTTCATGGCATCTATTTAGCCTTGAAGCAAAGCTAATTGCAAGCTCCTTCAGCGCGCGGCGACGGTTTGCGGCAGCAAGGCGGAGAAGGCGCTGCGCAGCCGTGGCATGAGCTGCTCAATGTCGGAGGGCGATGCGACGCCGATGGAGAGACGCATCCAGCCTCCGCTGTCTGGCGCGCCAAAAGCGCCGAACGGAACGACCGCGAGATTGGCGGCCTGCAGCAGGTACCGTCGAATGTCGTCGTCGGTGGTGAGGACTGCGCCTTCCGATGTGCGTTGGCCGTGCAGCGCGAAACGCGCGCTGGCATAGATCGCGCCCTGCGGCTTGAGGCAATCGACGGCGAAGCCGTCGCCTTTAAGCTCCATCAGACCGTCGTATACCGCCTGCAACCGGGCGGCGGCCTCGCGGCGCATGACCGCGACCGCCCGGTCCACCGCGGCGTCGTCGGCCAGCAGTTTCGCCGTTGCAATTTGCTCGGGCCGCGGTGCCCAGGCCCCGACATGGCCGTTGATGTTGTTCATGGCGCGAATGATCGGCGCCGGTGCAATGGCCCAGCCCACGCGCAGCCCGGTGGCGGCGAAGGCTTTCGAGATGGCATCAACAATCACCGTGTATTTGGCGATCGCGGGCCGCAATGTGACCGGGTTGTGGTGCGTGGTGCCGGGCGTCGTGATCATCCAATAGACCTGATCGTAGAACAGATACAGCGGCCGCTCCCCCTCGCCGCGGCGGGCGTTTTCCTCGAGCACCGCGTCGCAGATGGCGCCGAGTTGCTCGGCGGAAAATCCTGAGCCCGCCGGATTGAGCGGCGAGTTGAGCGCCAACAGGCGCGCGCCGCGCAAATGCGGACGCAGCGCCTCGGCGGTCGGCAGAAAGCCGGTGGACGCATCGCAACGAACCGCAACCGGTTGCGCGCTCACCAGCTCGCAGTAGTATTCGTTATTCCAGTTGGGTACGCCGAACACGACCCGGTCCCCGGGATCCACCAGGGCGCGGTAGAGGGCGTATATCGCCGGGCGCGCGCCCGCCGCCACCAGGATTTCGTTCAGCTCCGGCGCGACCCCGCCCGCCCTGGCGTGGAAACTCATGATCGCCCGGCGCAGCGCTTCGACACCGTTCGGTGGCGGGTAATTCGATTCGCCCCCGCGCACGGCGGCCACCAGCGCTTCCTCGAGGTCAAAAGGAATGGGGAACTGCTTGGGGTTGAAGTCGCCCACCGTGAGGTTGAGCACCGGTTGTCCGGAAGCTACCAGCGCGCGGACTTCGTCGGCAATGCCGAGGATGGCGGACCCGCGAAGCTGCTGGGCGAGAATGGAAAACTGATTGGCCATGTTCACTCCATTTTATCCGTTCGGCGCCGGATGGGCTACAGATGAACTATACTGGCGGCGAGGTTTACGCCCTATGCGTCGTTTCAGCAATATGATGTTACTTGCCCTGGTCGCCCTGTTGGCGACTGCGACTGTCGGAACCATGCTGGCTGCGCAAGCGCCCGCGACCGGCCCCTACAAAGTTCTTAAGACCGTGAAGGTGGGCGGCGAGGGTGGCTGGGACTACATCTATGCCGACTCGGTTGGGCGTCGCCTCTACATTCCTCGTGGTGCGACGCGCGCCGTCGAGGCCACAGATTCCCACCCGGCGATTCCGGCCTCGGAAGCGCGGATCACGATTTTTGACCTCGACACGCTCGCGCCCCTCGGCGACATTCCCGATACCGGGGGCAACGGCGTTGCGGTCTGCCCGGACACCGGGCACGGCTTCGCGAGCAGCCATCCCGACGTATCCATGTTCGATACCAAGACCGAAAAGCTAATCAAGAAGATCGTCGTGGCGCCCGCGCAACCGGATGGCATCTATTGCGATACGTCAAATGACCGCGTGTATGTCTTCAGCCACCCGACCAAGAACGCGACCGTGATTGATGCCAAGGACGGCACCGTGTTGGGCACGATTGACCTCGGCGGCACGCCCGAACAGGGCGTGGCCGACGGCCATGGCCATCTGTACGTTGACATGCAGGACCGGCCGGGTAGCGTGGCTGTTGTGGACGTGGCGTCCATGAAGACGACGACGCACTATCCGTTCGGCGAAAATGGCGGCTGCAACGGCCTGGCGCTCGACGTAAAGAACCACATTCTGTTTGCCGCCTGCAGCGCGGTCGGTCCGCGCCCCGAGCCGGGCGCGCCGCCGCCGGCCGCCGACGCCCATCCGCAAGCCATGGTCATCCTCAATGCGACCAACGGCAAGATCCTGACTAAGCTGCCCATCGCCGGCGGCTCCGATGGCGCCGTTTTCAATCCGGCGTACAAGACGGCATTCAGCACTCAGGGCAACGGAACGCTGACCATCGTCAAGGAAAACAGTCCGACCAGCTTCGAAGTCGAGCAGAACCTCGACACTATGAACGGCGCGCGCACGATCACCCTCGACACCAAGACCAATCACATTTTGACCATGTCGCAGGAATTCGTGCCGCCCCCTGCGAACGCTCCCCCGGGACCCGGCGGACGCGGCCCTCGGCGTGTGGCCGTCCCCGGATCCTTCACGATCCTGGTAATCGGAAAGTAGTCGGAGTTGATTGGCGCGGAGCCCGGCGCGGCTACGGCCGCGCGCTCCGCTTCTGCGCAGTGCATACGGCGCAGAAGCGGCGGGCGGGGTGGCTACTGCTTCGGTGTCAGATGGAGCAGGGCGCCGGTCTTGGTGTCTTCCAGCAGCCACAAGGAGCCATCGGGAGCTTCCTCTACGTCGCGGATGCGGTGGCCAAGATCCCAGCGCTCGGCCGGTTTCACGCCGCCGTGACCATCAAAAATGAAACGGCTGAGCGATTGAGTGGCCAAGCCGCTGACAAAGCCGTTGCCGTTCCATTGTGGAAAGGTCTTGGTGCCGCTGTAGAACATGAGGTTGCCGGGAGCAATCACCGGTGCCCAGTAGATCGCCGGTTTCGCCAGGTCGGGCCGCGTGTCGGGGCTGGGAATCGGCACGCCGTTATAGTTCATGCCGTAAGAAACGAGCGGCCAGCCATAGTTCTTGCCCTTCTCAATCAGATTTAATTCGTCGCCGCCGCGCGGGCCGTGCTCGACCTCCCACAACTCGCCCGAAGACGAGAATGCAAGTCCGTACGGCGTGCGCACGCCGCTCGCCCAGGTTTCGGCAGGCGTCAAATTTAGTCCCGTAAACGTGTAGGTGCTCACCACCTTCGCGGTCTTGGCAGCCTCGGTGTCGCGCGGCGGATCAATCAGAGAAATCGTCGCGTCCCCGGTCTTGCCAAAATTCGGATTGCCAGGCGCGGGCTTGCCGTCGAGCGTCAGCCGCAGAATTTTTCCGACCGGCTGGCTGGGATCCTGCGCCGGGGTCATACGCTGGCGATCACCGACCGCGAGAAAAAGGTACTTTCCATCTTTCGTGAACGCCACCTGCGCGCCCTCCTGTCCGCCTTTTCCGGTCGGCAATTGGCGCCACAACACCTCAAGATTTTCGAGCGCCGGCGACGCTCCGGAGAGATTCAATTTGGCGCGCGCCAAGTCCAGGCCACCGCCGTAATCACCCGGCGCGACGTAGGTCAGATAGATCTCATGATCGCTGGCGTAGTGCGGCGAGAGGAAGACGCCCAGCATCCCGTTCTGGCCCTGGTACCACACGGGCGGAGTGTTGGCGACCTGCGTCTTTTCGCCCTGTTGCGTTACCAACCAGAGCGGTCCGACTTTCTCGGTGACGAGCATGCGGCCATCCGGCAGAAAGGCGATGCGCCAAGGCAAATTGAATGTCGCTACTGAGGTCACATTGAACGGCAGTGACGCCTCAGGTTTCTGTTCGCCGACATTAATCTGCGCCACCAGCGCCGCCGGTACCAGCAACAGCAAAAATAGCATCACGTTTATCTTCATAAGTTTGCGCATTCCGTTCTCATTCTAGACTGCGAATCGGGCGGACAGGAAGCTCTTGACTTCGTAATTTTATACTTTATACTTTTCGCCTGAGGGAGAGACACAATGAATCAACTCGGCTTTCGGCGCGCGTTGGGCGCGCTTCTGGTGGCTCTGACGGCATTCGGCGTGCGCGCCGCGGCCGACCAATTTCCACGCCAGCCCGGGATCAAAATTCTGCGCTATACATTTGACGTCAGCCTTGGCGACGCCTCCGATTCGCTGACCGTCAAGGACTTCATTGACCTCCAAATTCAATCGCAAGGCGCTAACGCGCTCACCCTGAACTTGTGCAAGCTGATCACCGCGCCCGCCGCACCGGATCGGCTCAACCCGTGCCTGAAGCCCGCCCCGAGGGCGCCGCGCGGCTCAACCGTGCCGACAACGCCGCTGCCGCCACCGAGCAACGTGGGCACCGGCATGACGGTAACCAGCGTTACCGCCGACGGCGCGAAACTCAACTTCACCCATGAAAACGATCGCTTGCGCATTGATCTTCCGGCTTCGGCACATCCGGGCGATGAACTAAAAATCGAGATTGATTACCATGGCGTTCCAGCCACGGGACTGAACATTGGCGTCACCCGTTACGGCGACCGCGCATTCTATACCGACAACTGGCCCAACAAGGCACGGAACTGGCTGGCAACGATTGACCATATTTCTGTGAAGGCACCGAAGACGATCAGCGTGACCGCACCGGTGCGATATCACGTCATTTCCAATGGCTTGATGACAGAGGATTCGGATCTGGGCAATGGGCTGCGCCGCACAGTATGGACCGAATCGCAGCCCATTCCCTCATGGCAGTTCTCGCTGGGTGTCGGCCAAATGGCGGTGGAACACTTCGGTTCGGTGGGCAACGTGGCTCTCTCCGCCTGGGTATTCCCGGAGAACCGCGACGCCGGGTTCAAGGGGATTGATCAGGACACAAAAAATATTTTTGAGTTTTACCAGGATCACATCGGGCCCTACGCCTACGAAAAACTGGCGCAGGTGGAAGCGGCCTTCGGCGGAGGCGCAACCGAACCGGCGAGCACGATTTTCTACTACGGCGGCTTCGGCGCATCGGCGCATGAAATGGCGCATCACTGGTTCGGCGACGCGGTGACGGAAGCCGACTGGGACGACGTCTGGCTAAGCGAAGGCTTTGCCACGTATTTCAATCTGCTTTATACGGAACATAAAGATGGCCACGACGCTTTCATCGCCGGCGTCAAGCGCACGCGCGACACCGCAATGGCCTACGAAACCGCGCATCCGACGGACACAATCGTCCACAACAACCTCGCCCATGGCAGCGACGTTTTCGAGAACTCGTCGCAGATTTATCAGGGGGGCGCGATGGTGCTGCAGATGCTTCGGGGCGTGCTGGGAACCGAGGATTTCTGGTCGGGCATACGGCTGTACTACAGCCGCTTTTTCAATAAACAAGCCACCAGTGACGATTTTCGCAAGGCGATGCAGGACGCCTGTATTTTGTCCAACGAGTGCCCCATGGACAACCGTGATCTCTCCTGGTTTTTCCATGAATGGCTGAACCGCGGCGGATATATGACGCTTAATGGCGGGTGGCATTACGATCCGGCGGCCAAGCAACTCGAGATCACGCTGGACCAGACCCAAACTGGCGAACCGTACAAAATGCCAATCGAGGTCGGTTTGATGCTGCCACCCGGGGTCATGCTGCCGCCACCACAGCCGCTGCCGCAGGCGACCGGGCGCGGCGGACGCGGAGCCGCCGCTGCTCCCGCGTTGCAGATCGTCAAGATAATGGTGGACAAGCAGCACAATTCATTGACGATTCCGCTCTCCGCCGCGCCGACCGCAGTCGAACTGGACCCAAATACCTGGGTGCCGATGATGCGCGCAACGTTCGTCGAGAATTAGTGCGCAGACGGGGCGAGGTTTTCGAGGGCGGGCGTCAGACCGACTGCGATGTTCTGCGGGCGAAGTGAACGATGAGGAAGATTACGAACAATGCCAGCAGGATGTGAATCGCGCCAACCGCGATATGGAAAGCGATGAAGCAAAGCAGCCAGGCGATAAGAAAGATTACGGCAAGGGCCAACCACATGAGACGCCTCCGGATGCGCCCAATGTGGCGCTTGCTTTGTGTGATGGCGTACTTTGGTCCGGCGGTTGCATCCACGGGATGATGTCTTGGGGGCGATGTTATAAGTGTCAACTGCCTCGCAATTGTGCCGAGTGGTGCATTTCGGTATACGATGCACCCTGACAGGAGTTTTTCCATAATGCGTAACTGGCGCCGCACCTTGATTTTGACCGCTCCATTCCTGCTGCTCACCGTGGTCGGCTTCAGGCATCTGACGCCGCGGCAGTCGGCCGGAAACGGACAGTATGGCGACAGCCTGTTGGCCGGACTCGAGTGGCGCAACGTGGGACCGCTGCGCGGCGGCCGCGCGTATGCCGTCGCCGGCAACGCTTCCCAGCCGGATACGTTCTATTTCGGCTCGGCCGGAGGCGGGGTTTGGAAGACGACGGATGCCGGACGAACCTGGGAACCGATCAGCGACACGGGCATTCCGATTGGTTCGATCGGCGCGATTGCGGTGGCGCCGTCGAACCCCAACATTGTCTATGTCGGCACCGGCGAGCCCGACATCCGCAGCCAACACTCCTACGGAATCGGCATGTTCAAGAGCACCGACGCGGGCAAGACATGGGCCGCGATTGGGTTGGCCGATTCGAGCCAGATTGGGCGAATTGTAGTCGACCCGGCGAATCCTGAACGGGTCTATGTCGCGGCGCTGGGCAGCCCCTATGAGTCGAATGCCACGCGCGGCGTGTATCGCTCCACCGACGGCGGGGCTACATGGAAACAGGTTTTGCGCAACGCCGATCGGCCCAACGATGTGGGCGCTGTGGATCTGGCGATTGATATGCGCAACCCGAAAGTGTTGTACGCCTCGATGTGGTCGACGCGGCGTCCGCCATGGTCGGTGTATGCGCCGAGCAATCTTCCCGGCGGCGGGCTCTATAAATCCATCGACGGCGGTGATCATTGGACGCATCTCGGCGGCGGACTGCCGACCGACAATTTTGTCGGCAAGATCGGCATCGCCATCGCGCCATCGAATCCGAATCGCCTTTGGGCCTCGGTCGACGATCTTGGCGCGCCTTCACCCACGCGCGGACCTGGCGGCGGCGGGGGGACGGCGGCGGCGCCTTCCACCGGTGGCGGGATTTATGCTTCCGACGATGCCGGCCTGCACTGGCGACTGGTGAACAGGGAAGAGCGGCTCTGGGGACGCGGCTGGTACTTTGAACAGCTCGCGGTAGACCCAGTGAATCCAGACAAAGTCTACGTGATCAACACCGCAACATTCGTCACCACCGACGGCGGCAAGCACTTCCTCCCGCTCAAAGGCTCGCCAGGAGGCGACGATTACCACCAACTCTGGATCAACCCGCGTGATGGCAACCGCATGGTGCTGTCGAGCGATCAGGGGACGGTGGTTAGCGTGGACGACGGCAAAACGTGGAGCAGTTGGTACAACCAGTCAACCGCGCAGATTTACCATCTGTCAGCCGACAATCGCTATCCGTACTGGCTCTATGGGCCACAGCAGGATAGCGGCGCCGCCAGCGCGGCGGTCGCATCCACCCGCGAGAACGTCATCACCTTTCGCGACTGGCTGCCGATTTGCGCCGGCGGCGAAAGCAACTCGGTGGTGCCCGACCCCAAGGATCCGGCAATTCTTTATTCGCGGATGACCAGTTGCAACCAGTTCCGCGGCGGACGCGGCGGTGGTGGCGGCGGCCGCGGCGGTGGGGTGGCAGCCGACGCGACCGATCCGGCGCGCAAGACCTGGACATTGCCGACGGTCCTCTCGGCCGCCGACGGCGCGCTTTATACTTCGGATCAGTTCCTATATCGCTCGCGAGATGGCGCGCACACATGGGAGAAAATCAGCCCCGATCTTAGCCGCGTGAATCCCGCCATTCCGGCCAACCTCGATCCCTTGACGGCGAAAGACATGGATGAGCCCATGACCGGGCTGGGCCCCAATCACGACGAAAATCGTTACGGAGTGATCTATACCATCAGCCCGTCACCGCTCAACGCGCCGACGATTTGGGCGGGAACCGACGACGGCTCGATCCAGGTGACCCGCGACGGCGGCGCCAATTGGGAAAACGTAACGCCGCCGGAGTTAACCGCGTGGAGTAAGATCTCGCAAATCGACGCCGGTCACTTCGATGCCAGTACCGCCTACGCCTCGGTGGACCGTCACCGGCTGGGCGACAGGAAGGCGTACATTTACCGAACCAATGATGGCGGCAAGACGTGGCAGCTCATTTCGAAAGGCATCCCCGACGGCGCCTTCGTCAATTCGATTAAAGAAGACCCGGTGCAGAAGGGGCTGCTCTACGCGGCCACCGAGCTTCGCGTGTATGTGTCGTTCGACGACGGGGCGCACTGGCAATCGCTGCAGAACAACATGCCGGTGGTTTCCGTGCGCGATGTGATCGCGCATGACAACGATCTTGACATCGCTACCTTTGGACGCGGGTTCTACGTGCTCGACAACATGGCGCCCCTGCGGCAGATTGCGCAGCGAGGCAGCGAGATCGCGGCTGCCTCGGCCTACCTGTTTGCGCCGGCGGACTCCTATGCCGGCGGTGGCGGGGGTGGCGGAGGAACTCCGCTTCCGAAGGATGAGACCCAACTGCCGAATCCGCCGACGGGCGTGGTGGTCTATTACTGGCTGCAGCACGCCGCGAATGGGCCGCTCAAAATCGAATTGGTGGGGAGCAATGGAAGAGTGAGCGCGTGCGCGGCCAGCGACGCCCCAGTGGTCGAGCCCAATCCCGATACTGCCAACGTGCAGCTGATCTGGATGCAGCCAGCGCAGCCGCCGTCGGCGGAAGCGGGCATGCACCGATTCGCGCTCGGCGCATCGGCGGGCCGCGGAGCAGGCGGCGGCCGGCGCGGCGGCGGCACACCGGTTCGCGACGCCTGCTCATCACCAGCGGGCGCGGCTCCATCCGCAGCCGCAGGAGGGGGACGCGGGCGCGGCGGCGCGGGCGGACGCGGCGCAGCCGGACCAGCCACGGGCGCATTCACGGTACGGCTTACCGTGGACGGCCAGACCTATGACCAGCCAGTGACGATCAAGTCCGAACCGCAGACGAGCTTCGCGGGCGTTGTGGAGAACCCAGGCGGAAACGAGTAAATCAGAACACCTACGTCGAATAGTGAACGTGTACGCCGGGCGGAAATGCCTTTGTGGCCTCGAGTCCGACGCCCGGCAATCCGGTGAAGTGCGCCTCCCGGAGCTTCGGCAGCCGCGCTAGACACGGCACGCCGGCGCCGGTGATTTTGAGGCATTCATAAAGCTCGATCTGTTCGAGCGATTGCATGCTGCCCAGGATCTCCAGGCTGCGGTCAGTGATCTGAGTGAGGCCGGCATAGTAATACTTAATTCTCAGATTACGGATGAATTCCGTCGCCGTGTCGCCGCTTTCGCGGCAGTACATGCAGGTCAGGCGCTCGAGCCGGGCGCACTGGCCCACGTAGCGGAAGCCGTCGTCGGCCAGTCCGATCGGGGTTAGCTCGCGCAGGGCAGGGAAATCCGGGAACCGAGCCAGAGCGACGGCATCCACGTTTTTGAGGCTCACGCCTAGTTCGCGCAATGCCGGCATTTGTGAAAACGCAATAAACGCGCGACTGCCGAAGTTGGCGGCATGCCGTCCCCAAAAGCCCTCGAGCGAAGTCGATTGCGAAAGAGCAACGAACCCATCATCGGAGGCCGCCGATTCCTGGGCGCGCAGTTTGCGCAAACGAGGAATGGCGGCGAAATGCCGCATGGCGGTATCGTCGCTCAACCGTCCGTCGCAGCCTAGCGCCTGCAGGTTCGGCATTTGCGCGAGGTGCGCAAAGGCGTCGGTCGTAATGCCCGAGACGTGCCAAAAGAGATCAAGATCGCCAACGCCCTCCAGCGCGGTAAGCTCCGCGAACGCGGCGTTGGAAAAAGGACCGTCAAGTAGCAGGCGCGCGCCGCGTTCACCGTTCCATCGCCGCAGCAAAGGGAAGTTCCGCAGTAGCGCCATCCCGGCGTCGCTGACTAGTTTGCCGGAAGAAAAGCGTACCAGCCGCGGTTTGCCCTGCAGCGCCGAAATGGCGCCGTCACCGGTGGGCGATCCCATGAGATTTACCGACTCGAGCTGATCACAATACCGCAAATTGGCGACGCCGGCGTCGGTAATCCCGGACTGCCATGCCATCGCGAATTGCTTGAGATTTGGCAGATGCCGCAAGACTGCAAGGCCGCGATCGGTGAGCTTGCCGCCGGGATACTCACTAAGATCGAGGGTCTCCAATTGCGGCATACGCGACAGCAGCAGCAATCCGTCATCGCTGAGTTCGCGCGATCCCTTGAGCGAGAGGCTGGTTACGTGCTCGAGTTCGGCCACGCGCGCCATGGCGGCATCGTTCATCAATCCTTCCGCGTCGAGAGCTGTAATGCGCCGTTCTTTCATGACCGCAATCATTTCGTCCCATTCCGCCAGGCTGAGGCGGCGTCGTGGCGCGATGAGATTTTCCGTGGCTCGCACCTCGTACGGTTTTATTCGGGACGGCGTTCCGGTCGCGGCCGCCTGCATGAGCGCACGCCAACTGCTGAAGCCGAAGTCCTGCGCTACCACGGCCTGAGCTTCCTCAGGCTTCAGGTATCGCTTGGGTTCGCGGAATGCCCGCTCACGGAATGCGTAGACCCGTCGCCAGATCTCCGCCGCCAAATCTTCACGCGTGAATGAGCGGTCATAGAACTGGTTGACGCGTGCCAGCGCGTCCGCATCTCCGTTGAACGCGCTGACGGTGTCATGCGCGGCTTGCGCATAGTCTCGCGCGCTTTTAGACTCCAGCGCCCGCTTCAGCGCCAGCCAGTTCTCAAATCCATACTCCTGGGCGAGCGCGTGCTGCACTTCGCGCAGGGCGGGGACCGGGACCTGGGAATCGGCTTGGCGAAGCCCCTTCAGCCGGCGCTTGGCTTCTTTTTTAAGATTTTCGAGAGTGGTAGCCGGGGTAAGTTTTCGCGACATAACCTTTCTCCGTATTGCCCAGGTCCGCTTCGCTCAGGGCCGGATGAAAGGTCCGTGCAAAGTGCAAGCTGTTGAAGGGTGGGAACGAACTCCCTTGCCGCGGACAGGAGGCGCCCCAGAGCGCTCTAGCAGTAGACTTGCATACGCCGGCCGCGCTGTCAAACCGATCGGGGGTATGCTGATCGCGAGCGATGGCGAACAGCGTTCCCGACATTGGCGGCGAGAAGAGGCATTGATCTGCGAGAGGCGGTTGACTTTCTCCCCGCGCCGGCTGAGGACTGGACCGGAGGGTAACAAATGGGGCAGTTTGCAACTTCGCCAGAGCGCTCAGTCTTGCCCGCTACCGCTCTACCGCTTGGACCCTGCCTAAAACAATGCGCACTTGGTGCGACCGGCCGTCGGCAAGGATGGGAATGGAGTCCGCCTGAACGGCGATGCCGTCCAGCTCCGCGGCGACCACTCCGCAGCAGCGTCGATCAGGGTTTAGCACCTCAATCTCGTATACATCGCCGTCGGCAACCCCTTTCGGACTCTTGACGCGCCAACATATCTCGTAGCCATCCCACGACGATGGAATACAGGGATCGACGGAGAACACCCGGCCTCGACGCCGCAGCCCAAGAATGTTCTCGATGCCGGCCCGGTACATCCATCCCGCCGATCCGGTATACCACGTCCAGCCTGCGCGACCGGCAAGCGATTCGTGTGAGTGAACGTCTCCGGCGACAACGTATGGTTCCGCGCGGTAACGGGCCACGTCGGCGAGCGTACGGGTGTGATTCACCGGGTTCAACATGTGGAACAATTCCACCGCCTCGTCGCCATTGCCCAGTTGCGCCAAGGCCATGACTATCCATGCCGCGGCGTGGGTATATTGGCCGCCATTTTCCCGTACGCCGGGCGGATAACGTTTGATGTAACCCGGCTCCTGCGCCGAGCGGTCGAAGGGCGGATGCAGCAACAACAGCAACCGCGACCCGCGCGCCAGCAACAACGAACGGACCGCATCCAGCGCACGCTCACCGCGTGCCCCCGACGCCGTGCCGGAGAATACCGCCCACGATTGGGCGATCGAGTCGATGCGGCATTCCTCGTTGTGGGCCGAACCCAGCGGCGAACCATCGTCGTAATAGCCGCGCCGGTACCACTCGCCTTCCCACGCCGTTTCCAGACTGGCGGCGAGCCGGCCCGCTTCAGTCCGATACCGCGTCGCCGCGACGCCCTCTCCGGCACGGGCGTCGCAAAGGGAAGCAAAGTCATTGAGGACGCAATGCAGAAAGAAGCCGAGCCACACGCTCTCGCCACGGCCACCGGCGCCCACGCGATTCATGCCGTCGTTCCAGTCGCCGGTCCCAAACAAGGGCAGGCCGTGAATGCCGGCGGTAAGACCCTTGTCGATGGCGCGCACGCAGTGTTCGAAGACCGTTCCGTCGACTTGAGAAACGCTTGGTTGGCCATAGTCCTGCAGTACATCAGCCCCAAGAACCGGCGCCTGCAGGTAGGGCAGACGCACATCCAGCAGGCCGCTGTCGCCGGTGGTGCGAACATATTCGGCCACGGCAAATGGCAGCCACAGCAGATCGTCGGAGCAGCGCGAGCGCAGCCCCCGCCCTTCCGGCTCGTGCCACCAATGCTGCACGTCACCTTCCAGGAACTGCCGACCCGCCGCGCGCAGGAGGTGCTCGCGTGCCAAATCGGGCCGGGCGAGCAACAAGGCCAGGATGTCTTGCAGTTGGTCGCGGAATCCGAACGCGCCGCTCGGCTGGTAATAGCCGGTTCGGGCCCAAAGTCTGCAGCCGATGTCCTGGTAGACCAGCCAGCGGTTAATCAGCGCATCGAAGGAATCGTCCGGCGTGCGCACGCGCACCGCTTCCAGGGTTTCGTCCCAGCCGGCGCGCACACGCTCCAGCGCCGCCCGCGCCGCGGCTTCCCCGCCATGGCGGGCGATGAGCCTGACCGCGTGCTCGCGGTCGTTGCCCTCGCCCAGCAGGAACACCAGGCTGCGGCTCTCACCCGGCGCCAGCGCGATCATGACGTGCAATGCGGCGCATGGATCCAGCCCCGCTCCCAGCTTGCCTGAAAGCGCTTCAGCACGGAGCGCGACGGGGGCGCCGAGTCCGCCATTGCGGCCAAGGAAGGCGGCCCGGTCGCATGTGATCGAGATCGGCGGTTCGCTGGCGTGCGCGAACGCCACGCCGGGCGAGAACGCGCCTCGAAACGCGCTGGTGGCCAGCACCGCCCCGGTGGCCGGCTCGCAAGCCGTGACGACATGCGATTGCTGCCCCTCGCGCGGAGGACCCAGCACCCACTCGCAATAGGAGAACACGCTCAAGCGCCGCGGCCTCCGGCTCTCATTTTTTAATGTCAGCAAAGAAAACTTCACCGGGTCGGCGGCGTCCACGAACACCTGCAGGTCGTGCCGGATTCCCCGCAGGATGCGCTCAAAACGGCTGACGCCGGCGGCGTGGTGGATAACACAACGGCCGCTGCCCGCATCGCGCGGCATCGGACCCGGCGTGGGCGACCACGCCTCTCCCGTCTCCTCGTCGCGCACGTATAGCGCTTCCGCCGTCGCGTCGGTCACCGGGTCGTTGGCGAACGGCGTCAGGCGGTTTTCGCGGCTATTGCCCGACCAGGTCGTCGCCGAGCCCGATGACGTTACCATCGTGCCGAAACCCGGAGCGGCGATGACATTGGTCCACGGCATCGGTGTTTCCTCATCGCCCTCGAGGACAATGGCATACTCCCGCGCCTCGTCGCTGAAGCCCCCCAGCCCGTTACCCAAAGTCAACGCCGGCAACGCGAGCAACGCAGTCGGCGCCTCGTCCGGCGGCGACACCGGGGTATCGTTGCCCGACGCCTTCACGAACGGCGCCACGGCGGGAAAATTCCGGCCGGGCGCGTCCATCTGCGTTCGGAGGTCGCCGCGGCTGCCGCGCAGGACCGCGCTGGCTGCGGCTTCCAGCAGTACCACGTCGTCGCGTCCGATGGCGTCGGCTTGCAACAGGTACGCGCCACCGGGCCGGTGTTTCCAGGCGCTCCGCCGGCCGTCCTCGAGCGCCGCGGTGAGTTGCACCCGCATTTCGTCACGGTAACCAGTCGACTCGTCGTTGAGCAGCACGAGGTCGGAGTCGAGCCCCTTGAATCGCCAATATTCGTGTGCCTGCAGCACCTGCCGTACCAGCGGCAGGTCGCCGACGCCGCCGACGCGAACCAGAAGGATTGGCAGATCGCCGGAAATGCCGTGTCGCCAGAGTCCGGCCTGTCCAAGCCGGTTGCCTGCGATTGTTTGCGGATCCGCCCGCAGCGAAGCGTCCGCATACAGCGCGCGCGAGGCGAGGCGCTCAAACAGAATCGCCTCGTCCGCCGTGATGCCCAAATGCAGCAGCCCGCTCCGGGCGTGGGCGTATGCCAGCGCGAACGTGCGCGCCGCCGCGCCGGGGTCGTGATACTTCTGCGCCAGGGCCACGGCTGTGGCGCGATCCGCGGCCACCCCCGTGGCAAAACACAACCGCGCGGCGCCGCCCGGAAGCAGCCGGATTCGCTGCCGGAGGCTGACGATGGGATCGAGTACACACCCGGTCGTGCCCGATAGCGCACGCCCATCAAGCGCCTGCGGACGATCCATGCCGCGGCCGCGGCCGAGAAAGCGAACGCGGTCGGTTTCCCACTCCACCGGGCCTTGGCTGCGGCCCGCCTGGGCCAGGGCGTGGAAGGCCCAGATCGCAGGTTTCTCCGGCTCCGGCGACCGCCTCCGGCATAAAAGAGCCGCACTGGCGGCGACGTACTCGGTCTCGATGAACAGCTTCTCAAACGCCGGATGGGCGAAATCGGCGGCCGCGGTGGCGAGGACGATCTCGGCGTAACTGGTAAGCTCGATTTCACGCGTGCGCGGGCTGTGATTGCGCACCGTTACCCGGCGCACCTCGACGTCGTCCTCGATCGATACTGCGATTTCGAGCAGGGTCGCGATGCCGTCGTCGCGACGGCTGTAGACCGCTCGATCCGCTAGAAACGTGGCGCTATAGAACTCCGGTACCAACGGCGCCGGATGCCACGTCGCCGACCAGACCGCGCCGCTGCGCGCGTCGCGCAGATAAATTGCCTGGCCACCCGGATCGCGGGTGGCGTCCCGCCGCGATCGGGTCACCGCCAGGCCGCGGCAAACGCTGTTGCCGCCGCCGCCGTTAGTCACGACTGTCATGTAATTGCCGTTGGAAAGAAACTGCGCATGCGGATAATACGTCTGCGCCGTGTGAAAGCGGCGCGAGGGCGCCGCCGGCGACGGTTCCACCTTTCCCATCGGCGCCAATGGAAGCGGTTCGCGCGCGGGAGCTCGGCGTGGCGCCTGTTCCTGCAGCAGCAATTCCGTTGCCTGCACTCTCGCGTCGGCATGGAAGCGCTCGATCATGCGATCCGCCTGCAGCGCGTTGGCCAGCGCCACCAAGGTCATGCCCTGGTGGTGGGCCATGTAGGCGCGGACGACCACGCCTTGCCCGGGCGTGATCGGCGCGGCGGCATTCGCATCGCGGTGTGAGAAGTCGATGGCCTCATACAGGCCGTATTCCGCCTCCATGCCAATCCCGCCGAGGCGCCTCAGGTTGGCCGCGCTTACCGCGGGATCGACCACCGCTGCCAGCGCCGTCGCGTACGGCGCCACCACCAGTTCGTCACCGAGGCCACGCTTCAGGCCCAGCCGGGGAATTCCAAACGCCCGGTATTGATAGGTTCCATAGCGGTCGACAACATTGTAGGCCGACTCCGAAATTCCCCACGGCACGCCTCGGGCGGCGCCGTAATCTCGCTGGCAACGCACGGCCATGCGGCAGGTCTCATCGAGCAGCGTGCCCGGGTAGCTGCGCATCAGCAGCAGCGGCATTAGATACTCGAACATAGTTCCGCTCCACGACAGCAAGACCGGCTCGCCGTGAATGGCCGTCGTCCGGCGTCCCAGATGGAACCAGTGCGATTCCGGCACGTCTCCCTTGGCGATGGCCACAAAGCTGGCCAACCGCGCCTCTGAAGCCAGCAGGTCGTAGAAGGAGGAGTCGAGCCGACCCGAGGCCTCGCCTTCCGCGAGCCGGTACCCGATCGCGAACAATTGCCGCCGCGCATCGTAAAGAAAACCGAAGTCCATCTCCTCGAACAACTTTTCCGATCGCGCCGCCAACTCGGGAGACAGCGCGCGGAGTCCTACTCCGAGCGTCAGAAGCGCGGCAGCCAGGTTCCCGCTGTCGACCGTGGAAATATAGGCGGGCGGCAGCGGCGCCAGCGTCCGTGTGTCATACCAGTTCAGCAGGTGGCCGTGCAAACGCTCCAGGCCCGCGATGGTGGTTAGCGCCGTTTCGATGCGGCCGAGCAACTCGGCGGTATCAATCAGCCCGAGGTCGTGCGCCGCCAACGTGGACAGCAGGTATAGGCCGATGTTCGTGGGCGAGGTCCGGTGCGCGACCACGGCTGCCGCCGCGAACTGTACGTTGTCGGGCGGAAGGCCATGGTCCTGGGGCCCGGAAAACTCGGCGAAATAGCGCCAGGTCTTGCCCGCCAGCGCCGTGAAGGACTCGCGGTCCGCCGCCGCCAGCAGGGCTCGCGGCCGTGGCGTCGGCCGACTCAGCGCATACGCGATCCAGGGCGCCGCCAGCCATGCCGCCAGCACTGGCACAGCCTCCGGCAGCGCGCGCGGCCGCACGGCCGCCACCCACGCGAATGCGCCCAGCGCCGCGACCGGGCTGGCCACCATGGCGGCTAGAAACGCGCTCCGGCGCGGCGTTCCAACGCGGGTAACGTTCGCCGCCGTCGTCTCCCATTCCAGCCGCCGGCTGCGCGTCACGCCGATGCGCACCAGCGTCACCGCGATGGCGTGCAGGTTCTGCCAGGCCTGGTTGGCGAGAAACGCCAGTTGCAGAGCCGAGCGGGCGGCGGCGATTTTGAGATCTTCCGCGGAGGTGCGCAGGTACGCCGGCCACGAGTCGCCGGAGCCGGGACCGTGCAGGGCCGAGACCAACGCGTCGCCGATCGGAAACAAGAGCGCGGCCAGCCCCACCCCTGTCCACACCCAGGCGCTGCCGGGCAAAATTGTCCAACCCAACATCAATAAGGCCACCGTCGCGGGCGCCAGCAGGCTGCGTCGCAGGTTGTCGAGGATTTTCCAGCGCGAAATCGCCGGCATCCGGTTGCGACGCCAACCACCGCGCGCGGGCGCCCACGGCAGCAGCCACCACAAAAGCTGCCAGTCGCCCCGCACCCAGCGGTGTTGTCGCCGGGCATGCGCCAGTACGCTCAATGGGTAATCGTCTATAACTTCGACGTCGCTGACCAGTGCCGCCCGGGCGTAAATGCCTTCGAACAGGTCGTGAGAGAGCAACGTGTTGTCCGGCACCCTGTCCTCCAGGGCAGCGACGAAGGCATCGACGTCATAGAGGCCCTTGCCGGTGTAGATACCCTCGCCGAACAGATCCTGGTAAACGTCGGAGACGGCGGTGGTATAGGGATCGACGCCCGTGTGGCCGGCGTAGGCGCGCGCGAACCGCGATCCGGCGGCGCTCGACATGGTGACGCTCACGCGCGGTTGCAGAATGCCATAGCCCTCGGTGACGCGGCCCAGCCGCGGGTCCAGCGAAGGGCGGTTCAACGGATGCGCAATGATGCCGGCAAGCTTCCTGGCCGCATCGCGTGGCAGCCGAGTGTCCGAATCCAACGTGATACAGTAGCGCACCGATGGCAACAGGTGCAGCGCGCCCACCTGGGTGGAAAAGCCAGTGTCGGAGGCGCCGCGAAGCAGGCGATTGAATTCTTGGATCTTGCCGCGCTTGCGCTCCCAGCCCATCCATACTCCTTCGCCCTCGCTCCATTTCCGGGCGCGATGGAAGAGGAAAAACAGTTCGCCGCGTTCCGGGCTCAAACGGCGGTTGAGCGCCTCGATGCCCGTACGCGCCCGCATCAGGATCGCCGCGTCCGACGGCTTCGAACGGGCGGCGGCATCGGCGAAATCGCTCAGCAGCGCGAAATGGATGTACGGGTCCGAGTTGCCGAGCGCCAGCACCTCGAGACGCTCCAGCAACGTGTCCACGCTGGCCGCATCGGTCAACAGCGTCGGTACCACCACCATGGTTCGCGCCGTCTCCGGAATGCCATCTGAGAAATCCAGGCGCTGCAGCCGTTCCGGTTTAACCAACCGCGACGCCAAGCGCTGCACCGTCGCGACGGCAATCTCCCCCGCCGCGGCGGCCACAAGAAACATCAGGGCCGCGACCGTCGTGGGCGGGCCGCCGGCCCGCCACGCAAAAACGGCGGCGGCGCCCACCAGCAGCGCGGTCAGAGATCCGATGCTTCCCAAATAAAACGCGGTCGGGTGTGACAGCGCGGCCCGGCGCGGACGCCGCCCGTGTGGCGGCCGGCCACCCACTTCGGCTTCCAATCCGCGCCGCCCGCCGCCGACCAGGTGGTAGCCGACATGGGCGGCGCGATCGGTCGTCGATCCGTTCGCCGCCGCCCGCCGCGCACTCTCCACCGCCCGCAACGCCATGCGGAGTTGGTCGGCTCCGGTGGCGGCCGCGATTTCCTCCACTGCCTGACGCTGCCGGTCGCGGCTGAGAAAGTCCATCCTCCCGTAGACGCCGGCGGGATCCCGCCGCAGTACCTCCTCGACCAGGCTGACCGACTCGACGTACTCCTGCCAGTCGAGCGTCGCGCAGAGCCGAAGACTGGTAATGGCGTTGGCGACCGACGCCTGGGTGATACCCTGCCGCTGATGTTCGGCGCGAATTTCATCTTCCGCACTCGTCCGCCGGGCGACCAATTGCGCTTCGACCGCGGCGCGGATGGGAGCCAGGCGAATCCCGTATGCGCGGACGCGATGCAAGAGCTGGACCACGTAAGCGGCCGCGAGCGCGCGTGGCAGCCGCTGCGATGCGCCGCCGGCGCCTTCGTCGAACTGGGCAATGTAGGTGTCGGCCGATTGCCGCTCGGCACGCGCCGCCAGGGTCACCTCCGCCAGCCGCCGCAGGTTTTCGATCAAAGCCAGCTTCAGCATGCTCGGCCATGCCCACAGCTCGCCGATGGTCAGAGGCGCAACCCGCTGGTAGCTTTGCAGGAAGCGCGCGAGCCGCTGCGGATCGAGCTGGCTGTCGCTGTGCCGAATCAGCTCGATCGCGACCGCATAGATGCGCGCATGCCTGGCTTGGTTGCGGGCGGCGAGCATTGGCAATTCGCGGTAATAATGTCGCGGTAGATTGCGTTGGATTTCCCGAATTTCTGCGCTGACGATGTGAAAGTTGTCGAGCAACCATT
>Ga0134128_10000068_pt1 | contig 143677 bp, 90 predicted proteins | sample KB31754_FD_96462 | JGI IMG/M metagenome (GOLD analysis project Ga0134128, IMG submission 96462) | Terrestrial soil microbial communities with excess Nitrogen fertilizer from Kellogg Biological Station, Michigan, USA - KB3-175-4 | ecosystem: Environmental > Terrestrial > Soil > Unclassified ... | reverse complement strand
TGACGTGGGCTTCACCGGCCGCAGCCATATCGACGATGCGTTCAAACAAGCCGAACTCGACACCGACATCGTGCTGACGGCCATGGACTCGGACGTGATCCAGAAATACGTGGCGCTGGGCCTGGGCGTGGGCATCGTGGCTTCGATGGCGGCCGAAGAAGGCAAGGAAAAGGGCTTGCGTGCCATCGATGCGACACACCTGTTTGCCTCGAACGTCACGCGCCTGGCAGTGCGGCGCGGGGCTTACCTGCGTTCCTATGCCTATGACTTCATCCTGCGCTTTGCGCCGGAGTTGAAACTGGCCGAAGTGCAGCACGCCGTCAGCATTTGATCCATTCCCGGGGCGCCGTCTTATAATGGCGCTTTTTGCGAATGAGGCAGCAGGGGCATGGTATCGAACATTGAGCTTTGCGCCAATGCGGGCAACGTGGTCTCCATCATCCTGGCGGCGCGCAACAACGTGCATACCTGGTGGACCGGTATCGTCAGTTGCGCGCTGTTTGGCTGGCTGTTTTATTCAACCCAGTTGTTTGCCGACGTCACGCTGCAGGTGTTCTTCGTCATTGCCGGCGCCATAGGCTGGTGGCACTGGCTGCATGGAAAAAACGATGGCGGTGCATTGCCGGTGCGGCGCACGGGCTTGCCGCAACTGGCGGCCTGCACCGTTGCGGCAATCCTGGCTGCCGTGGGCTATGGCTTTCTGCTGCAGCATTACACGCAAGCCTTTGCTCCGTTCTTCGATTCACTCGTGTTGGCGTTTTCCGTGCTCGGCCAACTCTTGATGATGGGGCGGCGCATGGAAAACTGGTATGCCTGGCTGGTGGTCAATTCGGTGGCGGCGCCGCTGTATTTCGCGCGCGGCCTGACCCTGACTGCTGCGCTCTACCTGTTCTTCTGGTTCAATTCCTGGTACGGCCTGGTTCGCTGGCGTCGCGAGCTCGCCGCATGAAGTTCGCGCGCGGCCTGGTGGTGGGCAAGTTTGCGCCTTTGCACAAGGGGCATGAGCTGCTGTTGCAGGCGGCGGCAAGCCAGTGCGGCGAGCTTTACATCATCAGCTATTCCAAGCCCGAATTTCCCGGCTGCGAGCCGGAGCGCCGCGCACGTTGGCTGCGCGAGATCGCGCCAGAGGCACGCAGCTTGGTTGTGACGCCTGAACTGGTCGCCGGCTGGCAGCAAGCCGGCCTGCGCCTGCCGCCCATGCCGGCCAATGACGCAGACGCTACCACGCAGCGCCGTTTCACTGCCATGCTGTGCAGCGAGGTGCTGGGCATTACTGTTGATGCCGTATTCACCGGCGAGGGCTATGGCGACGGCTTTGCCGCAGCCCTGGCGCAGCATTTTTCGCATCCTGTCGCGCATGTGATGATAGACCGCGTGAAGCAAGCTGTGCCAATCTCCGGGACGCAAATCCGTGCCGACGTCCATGGCCAGCGCCATCACTTGTCTGCGGCAGTTTATGCCGACTTCGTCTCGCGCATTACCTTCCTTGGAGGCGAGTCGAGCGGCAAGACCACGATCTGCACGGCACTGGCGCAAGAATATGGCGCGCCGTGGGTGCCCGAATACGGGCGCACCTTGTGGATAGAAAAAAGCGGGGCGCTGACGTTTGAAGATTATGTGCACATCGCGCGCACGCAACTGGAACAGGAAGCTGCGGCATGCCGGATTGCGCAGCGTTACGTGTTTTGCGACACCACACCCTTGACCACCTTATTGTATTGCCTCGATCAATTCGGCCGTGCCGACCCGGAGCTGGAGGCGTTCGCGACTACGCCTTACGACAAGATTTACCTGTGCCAACCCGACTTCCCCATGGTGCAGGATGGCTCGCGGCGCGATGAAGCGTTCCGCCACGCGCAATATGACTGGTACCTGGAACGCTTGCGGAGCATGGGAATGGATTTCGAGCTGTTGGCCGGTAATCAAATGGAACGTTTGGCCAAGGTGCGGCATTGGATTGAACAAAGCAGATAGTGCCATGTCCCACTTGGGTCGTACCACCAACCAGGAGCAACCGACATGCGCGTGGACATTTACAAACGGCCCGAAATCAAGGGGCAATTCTCCTATATGGCCGTCCCGGAAGGGAAAACCATTCCGCAGGAAGTGACGGGCAATGACTGGTCCATCGTCGAGCAGGGCAGGGAATTCGACAAGCCTGCCGACTTGCACGAATTCTCCATCGCCAAGCCTTTCGAGCAGATTGAAGCCAAAGGCTACGCGATTACCAGTTCGAAAGATTTCATTGCGGCAGGCTGATCCCTTGCGTTGCCATCAGGTCAAAACTGTTGTGACAGCTGCAGCGTCACGGTGCGTGGCGGCAAGGTGGCGACTTGCGGCATCGGTGTGGAAGTGCCGGCAACGAAGCGCTCGTAGCCTATGTAGCTGATGTCGCCCAAGTTGGGCCGCGCGTCGGTCAGGTTGGAAACATTCAACGACAGCTCGCTGGTTTTCCAGCGCAACCCGCCGCGCAGGTTGGCCAGCGAATAGCCGGGGCGCACCAGGTTGGAAGCCACGCCGCCATTGGCGGAAACGCTATTGCCCGTGTAACCGTAATCGCCTGCCACAAAGCCGCTCAAGCCATCGCTGATGGGGAAGTTATAGATGGCTGCGGCCGAAGCCGTCACGCGCGGCTGCTGGTAGATGCGCGAACCCACCGTCTGGCCGGTGCCGCCCGTGGCCGTGATGCGGCCGTCTTCATAGCCCAGGCCGGCGCGTACTGAAAGCCGTTCACTGACCTTGCCCGACAGTTCTACCTCGCTGCCATTGACGCGCGCTGCACCGGCATTGCCTATCACGTAGAAGGCACAATGCTGCAGGAAGATGCTTTGCTGGATGTGTTGCCAATCGAGGTGGAAGGCATCCACATCGAGATGCCAGCCCGGTGCCGGTTCGAACTTGGCACCGGCTTCGTAATTCCATACCCAGTCCGGTGCGATGTGGGCAATCGATTCGCTGGTCTGGCCGATGGCTGCCAGGTCGGGTCCGCAGCCGGGGTAGGTCACCGGGCCTTGTGCGCCCCCGGCGCGAAAACCCTCGCTGACGGTGGCGTAGGCCAAGGCGTGCTCGGCCACTTGATACGTCGCGGCGAATTTTGGGCTGGTGCCTTGCTCGCGCGTGGCGGTGTCGGATTGGTAGGCGCCGCCGCCGAGCAAGCCGTCGTAAAACATCTGGTCTGCCTGCTTGAGCCAGTAGCGGCGCAGGCCCAGCGTGAGGTTTATGAGCTCGGTGACGGCATAATGGATTTCGCCGTAGAGCGAGATGTCGCGCTGGGTGCCGGCGTCGTTTTGCACCCAAAGCAGGTCGGTTGGCCACAGGCCTGCCGCGGCGGCGCCTTGGCCGTTGATGCCGGGGATGTTCCAGTGGCTGCGGTTGAAGGAATAATAGAGACCGGCTGTGGCGTCGATACCGTCGACAGGCTCCAGCGTGAAGCGGGTTTCGTGCGTGAGCTGGCGGTTGTTGTGATACGCCGTCCAGGCATAGGGTTGCGCTGCCAGCATGGCGCTGGTTTCGGCGCTGATGGCCTGGTCGGTGCCTTCGGTGGAGTCTTCCAGGTCACGGCTGTGGCGGTCGAAATAGCCGAGCGAGGAGTGCACGCGCCAGCCGTCGCCGCGGTAGTCCATGGCCAGCGCGGGCAGGGTCCAGGCGTCGTTCACCGCAGGTTGTACGTTTTGCGTGTGGGCCAGCGTGGCGATGGGTGTGAAGCCGGGCAGCGGGGCATAAGCCGCGGGGAAGCCGTAGTCGTCGCTGCGCTGGGCCAGCAGCTTCACATCAATGCCCAATTGCGGCGTTGCCTGGATGCGTAGCGTGATCGATGTGCCCTGGCTGCGTTGGGCGCCCTGGTTGCCGACTGCGACGCGTGGTGAATTGGGATCGCCTGCGTCGGCAGGGTAAGTGCGCGTCAGGTAACCAGCATCATTTTCGCTGAAGGCGGCAAGGCGCAGCGCCAGTTGCTGCGGTGCGAGCACGATGTTCATGACGGCAGATGCCGAGGCATCGGGTGCGCCGCCGTGCTCGGTGGCGCCGGCGGCGAGGCTGGTTTGCAGCGAATCGCGCTTCAGGTCTGGCGCGTTGCTGATCCATTGCATGTTTCCACCCAGCGAGCTTTCGCCATAGAGCGTGCCTTGCGGTCCACGGAGCACCTTGACGTCGTGCACGTCGAGCAGGCGCGGGTCGATGCTGACCGGCAGCGGCATGTCGTCAAGGTAGAAGCCGACCGTGTTGGCGCCGCTGATGCCGCGAATGGCAACTGTGCGCGCATTCGAAATGGCTGAACCAAGGTTGCTCGATGATTCGCCGTTGCCATAGGCGTAGGACAGGTTGGGGATGAGCAGGGCCGTGTCGGTAAAACTGCGCGCGTCTAGGCCGTTGAGCCAGGTTGAGGAAAGCGACGTTGCCGAGACCGGCATCGATTCGCTGGCTTCGGGGACCTTGCGGGCGGTGACGACGATCGTGTCGTCGGACTGGGCGGCCGGTGCGTCGGCCGCCATGGCGGAGCCGATAGGGAGTGACAATGCGAAAACGGTGCCTGCAGTGGTCAAGATGCGGAAAAGCATGGGCCGGATGAGTCGAAACGGAGTCGTCTGGATGATATCCGGCTGCGCGCCAATTCGGAATAGCTGAATGCAAAACCGGCCGCAGATTGCGGCCGGTCAGGTGGGCTCTTAAGGCTGGATGGGTTTCTTCGCCGCCTGCTTGCCCTTGATCTCGGCAATCACGCGCGTGATGGCGGCACTGCGCCTTGGTGTCAGCGGGTGCTGCACCGCATAGGCATCGGCCGGGTTGCCCTGCGCGCTGATGCGGGTCCAGAACTGGGCATAGTTTTCAAAGGGATATTTGGCGCGTGCCAGCATGTAGAGCGCGCGCTTGTCGGCGGCCAGGTCGAATTCTTCGCCGGGCGCCTTGGCCTGGGTCAGCTTGTCCAGTTCCGGGTGGACGTGCGACAGGTTTTCGATGTTGGCCGACATGGTGCCGGTGGTGTGCAGCTTGTTCTGGTGATTCAGCGTGTTGCGCGCCATTTCGCCGGCGATGACGAAGGCGAGGTCATCGTCCGAGCTGAAGTCTTTCAGCATGCCGCGCGTCAAGAGCACACGGTGGCCGTCGGCATAGGCGTTGACAGTCTCGGCATTGCCCAACTCCATGCCGAAGGCGCACATGTGGGTCAGCGGCACCTGCATCGTCGAGTCTTGTCCGCTGCGGTTGATGGTCATGGCGATGGAAGTCTTTTCGGGCAGCAGCGAGGCGAGCACGCCGTGGGCCTGCATTTCTGCGCTCGGGCCTTGCGGCAATTGCACGTCGCCGATGGCCACGAGCTTGTCGCCGTTCTTCAGGCCGACCGAAGCGGCGCCGCTGCCGGGCATGACGCCGATGATCTGCAACTGGTCGCCCAGGCCAAGTATCTTGGCGGCGCTGTCGACGAATTCGCCGGAGTAGGAATATTTGTTGCGCGCGGTGAAGCCGAGCAGGAAGGCGCGCGGCTGGCACAGGCTGACGTTGTTGAGCAGCAGCGGCGCAGCTACGCGGTACAGCCGGTCTTGCATGCCGACCAGTTCCTGAAACGAAGCATTGCGTGCCAGTTCGGCAGAGTTATCCGGCGCGGGCGCAGGTGCCTGCGGCTTGGGTTGCTCAACCACGACGGGCTTGGGAGGCGTCGTTTGGCAGGCGGCCAGTATGGCGGTGATGGCGATCAGGGCAAGCTTGGGCAGTCGATTCAAGGTCGATTGGGTCATGGCGGTGAGGGATTTGTCCCCGTAATTGGGCTTATTGTTTTCCGGTGCTGCCGAAGCCGGCGGCGCCGCGCGTACTGGCGTCGAAGTCTTCCACGATGTTGAAGCCGACCTGCAGAACCGGCACGATCACCAATTGCGCCAGCCGGTCCATCGGTTGCAGGGTGAATGCCTCGGTCCCGCGATTCCATGTGGAAACCATCAATTGGCCTTGGTAATCAGAGTCGATCAAGCCGACCAAGTTCCCCAACACAATGCCGTGCTTGTGGCCCAGGCCCGAGCGCGGCAGGATCATGGCAGCATAGCCGGGGTCGGCGATATGGATGGCCAGGCCGGTGGGGATGAGGTGGGTGCTGCCCGCATCCAGCGTCAGAGGTGAATCAAGGCAGGCGCGCAAATCCAGGCCGGCGCTGCCCGTCGTGGCATAGGCGGGCAGGAAATCTTTCATGCGCGGGTCGAGGATTTTGAGGTCGATTTGTTGCATGTTCAAATTTCTTGGATAAGTACTGTGGAGTTAGCCGCAGGAGGCGATTTCACAGCCGCTACAACCCAGGTCGCCTATACCGTCGCACATTGCGAAGTCGACCAGGTCGCAGGGCAGATCGCAATTTTCCATGCCGTTGCAATTTTGAATCCCGCTGTAATCCCGCTTCTTATATTCGTCTTGCAGGCGTTTCCTGCGCTTTTTCTTTTGTTCTTCGGTTTGGTCTTCCAACGTGGCAGCGGCCACGCGGCAGGCCTCGAATTGTAACGGCATTTTGCGCCAAAAGGCCCAAAAACCCTGTTGTTCCATGATGGACAGCCCGATTGAGGAGCAGGTGCCGGACTCGTGCAACACGCCGTAGGCGCAGCGGTAGCCCTTACGCGGGGAAAGCTGACGCTGGTAGACGCGGATCAGCGCGGCGCCGGCGTGCTTGAGCATCAGCCGAGGCGCCGCACGATCTCGGCCACCAATTGCCGCGCCAGCTTTTGCTTGTCGGCCTTGGCCAAGTGGGTGTGGCCGCGGTCGTCGAACAGCATCAGCTCATTCTGGTCCTTGCCGAAGGTGTTGTGGCCGATGTTGCCGACCAGGAGCGGGACGCCCTTGCGCTTGCGTTTTTCTTCGCCGTAACGCATCAGTTGTTCCGATTCTGCCGCGAAGCCCACGCAATAGGGGCGGTTGGGCAGGGCGGCGACTTCGGCCAGGATGTCGGGGTTGAGTTCGAATTCGATTTGCGGGAAGGCGCCGCTTTCATCCTTCTTCATTTTTTGTTCGTGAACCTTGGCTACGCGCCAGTCAGCCACGGCGGCTACGGCAATGAACACGTCCTGGCCGGCCACGTGCGACATCACCACGCCATGCATGTGCTCGGCAGTCTGCACGCTGATGCGGTGCACGCCTTGCGGCGTATTGAGCGCCGTGGGGCCGGAGATGAGCGTGACTTCGGCGCCGGCTTCGCGCGCGGCGCGGGCGATGGCATAACCCATCTTGCCCGACGAGAGATTGGTGATGCCGCGCACGGGGTCGATCGGTTCGAAGGTCGGGCCGGCCGTGACCAGCACGCGCTTGCCCACCATGATCTTGGGCTGGAACGCGGCCACGATGTCTTCCACCAGTTGGCCGGCCTCGAGCATGCGGCCCATGCCGGTTTCGCCGCAAGCCTGGTCACCGGCTTCGGGGCCGAGCACGGCAATGCCGTCTTCCTTTAATTGCCTGACGTTGCGCTGGGTGGCGGGGTTTTGCCACATTTCGACGTTCATGGCCGGCGCCACCATCAGAGGCAGCAAGGCCGGGCGCGCCAGGCATAGCGTGGAGAGCAGGTCGTCGGCTGCACCATGGGCCAGCTTGGACATGAAGTCGGCCGAGCAAGGGGCGATGACAATGGCGTCCACGTCGCGCGTCAGGTCGATGTGAGGCATGTTGTTGGGGATGCGCGCGTCCCACTGGTCGACGTAGACGGTGTGGCCGGTCAGCGCCTGCATGGTGACGGCGGTGATGAATTGGGTGGCGCCGGCCGTCATGACGACCTGTACCGACGCACCCGCCTTGACCAGGCCACGCGCCAGTTCTGCTGCCTTGTAGCAGGCGATGCCGCCGCTCAGTCCGAGTACGAGTCGTTTGCCTGCCAGATCCATGGTTGCTCCGCTTTTACATCAACAACATTAGTTTAACAGTTGTTACACGGAACTAAGAGGCCGTTGCAAAATTACCGTGGCGTTGTTCCCGCTCCTTGCCGTACAAGCGTACTGTCTTCGTCACGGCGCCTAGCCACGCTAATTTTGCAACAGCCCCCATCGATCCGGCTATTTATTTACGCGGCGGAATTCGTCGAGCACAAACAGGATCACGCCCAGCGTGAGGGCGCTGTCGGCCAGGTTGAAGGCAGGGAAACTATGGTTCTCCCAATGGAACAGCAGGAAGTCGACCACTTTCCCGGCCAGCACGCGGTCGATCAGGTTGCCGATGGCGCCGCCCAGGATCAGCGCCAGCGACCAACAGAACAGGGTTTTGCCGGCGTTGCGTTTTAACTGGTAGAGCACGAAGATGACGGCGACTACGCCGAGCGCGATGAAGGCGTAGCGCTGCCAACCGGATTCGCCGGCCAGGAAGCTGAACGCGGCGCCACGGTTGTAGGCCAGAGTGAGGTCGAAGAATGAGGTGATGCGGCGCAGTTCGCCTTCGCGGAAGCTGTGGGCGATGGTGAATTTGCTGAGCTGGTCGAACAGGACGACGAGGAAGGACAGGCCCAGCCAGAGGGCGATGCCGGTGCCGGGTTTGGATTGTGTGAGTATGCGGGAGGGTTTTGTGGCCATGGAAATCTGCGCTTGGTAAAACTCCCCTCTCCCGCAGGCGGGAGAGGGGTAGGGGAGAGGGTGGTCGCGAACTGGCTACGGTTGAAAAGCAAGTTCGAACTTGATGCTTCGAGTCAGTCAACTAGAAGCGAAGTCGAAGCGCTCCCTCTCCCCCACCCCTCTCCCGCAAGCGGGAGAGGGGAGTCGTGATGGGATTAAGCGAAGGTGCGCGCTTCGCCGGCACCGAACTGGTTGCTCACACAGCGTCCGCAGATGCCAGGATGTGCATGGTCGGTATTGACGTCGGCACGGTAGTGCCAGCAACGTTCGCACTTCTCATACGTCGATGCCGCCACCGTCAGCGCAAAGCCGGCCGTGCTGTCATCGGCAAACTTCTCCGTCACGATTTCCGCGCCGCTGGCCTTGTCGAGTGGGTGCAGGCCGGCACGCGAGACGATCAGCACGAACTTCAAATCGTCGCCCAGGCTGGCCAGCACGTCATGGATGCGGCCTTCGGCATAGACATCGACTTCCGCCTGCAGTGACGAGCCGACGTTGCCGGCCACGCGCACTTCTTCGATGCGGCGCATGGCTTCTGCACGCACACGGCGGATCAGTTCCCACTTTTCCGACAGGGCTGCGGCTTCGTCCGACTTGGGCAGCGTGTAATAGGTCTGCGTGAAGATGGTTTCGCCGGCCGCTTCATACTCTTCCTTGCCGGCGAAGAAGGAATACGCTTCTTCCGCCGTGAACGAGAGGATGGGCGCCATCAGGCGCAGCAGCGCATGCGTGATGTGCCAGATCGCGGTCTGGGCCGAACGGCGTGCTGCCGATGTCGTGCCGCAGGTGTAGAGACGGTCTTTCAGGATATCCAGGTAGAAGCCGCCCAGGTCTTCCGAGCAATACATCTGCAGCTTGGCCACCACCGGGTGGTACTCGAACACTTCATAGTGGGCCAGTACTTCTTCCTGCAGTTGCGCCATGCGCGCAACGGCATAGCGGTCGATCTCGCTCAATTGTTCCAGCGGCAGCGCGTCGGTCTTCGGATTGAAGTCCGAGGTGTTGGCCAAGAGGAAGCGCAGCGTGTTGCGGATGCGGCGGTAGCTTTCGGTGACGCGCTTGAGGATTTCGTCGGAGATCGAGAGTTCGCCGGAGTAGTCGGTCGAGGCGACCCACAGGCGCAGGATTTCCGCGCCCAGCGTGTCGGCGACCTTTTGCGGCGCGACCGTGTTGCCGATGGACTTGGACATTTTCTTGCCGTCGCCATCGACCACGAAGCCGTGTGTGAGCAAGGCCTTGTAGGGTGCGCAGCCGTTCAACATCGACGAGGTCAACAGCGATGAGTGGAACCAGCCGCGGTGCTGGTCCGAGCCTTCGAGGTACAGGTCGGCCGGGAAGTGCGACTGTTCGGCGTGCGAGCCACGCAGCACGGTCTGGTGCGTGGTGCCGGAGTCGAACCAGACGTCGAGCGTGTCCTTGTTCTTGACGTAGTGCTCTGCATCGTCACCGAGCAGTTCACGCGGGTCGAGCGCCTGCCAGGCTTCGATGCCGTGCTGCTGCACGCGCTCGGCCACCTGTTCCAGCAATTCCCGCGTGCGCGGATGCAGCTCGCCGGTTTCCTTGTGGATGAAGAAGGCCATGGGCACGCCCCATTGGCGCTGGCGCGACAGCGTCCAGTCCGGGCGGTTGGCGATCATGCCGTGCAGGCGTGCCTTGCCCCAGGAGGGGAAGAACGCGGTTTCATCGATGCTGCGCAGCGCGGTTTCGCGCAGCGTGGCGCCGCCATCTTTGGGCTTGACGTCCATGCCGGCGAACCATTGCGATGTGGCGCGATAGATGATGGGTGTCTTGTGGCGCCAGCAATGCATGTAGCTGTGGTCGAACATCACCAGCTTGAACAGCGAGCCGACTTCTTCGAGCTTGGCACAGATCGGCTTGGATGCTTCCCAGATCGTCATGCCGGCGAAGAAGGGCAGCCAGGAGGCGTACTTGCCGTCACCCAAGACGGGCTTGAGGATATCGTCGTCCTTCATGCCGTGCGCCTTGCACGAGATGAAGTCGTCCAGGCCGTAGGCGGGGGACGAGTGGACGATGCCGGTGCCGGTGTCGAGCGTCACGTAGTCGCCCAGGTAGACCGGCGAGAGGCGGTCATAGCCGGGGTCGGTGGCCGACAAAGGATGCTTGAAGCTGATCAGCGAGAGGGCGTCGCCCTTGGTGGTGGCGATGACCTTGCCTTCCAGGCCATAGCGCTTGAGGCAGTCTTCCACCAGGTCGCGTGCCAAAAGCAGCAGGATGGTTTCGCCATTGCGCACGGTTTCCACCAGCGCATACTCGAATTCGGGGTGCACGTTCAGCGCCTGGTTGGCCGGGATGGTCCAGGGCGTGGTGGTCCAGATGACGCAGTAGCCCTTGTCCACCGGCAGCTTGGGCAGGCCGAAGGCTTTCGCCAGCTTGTCGTGTTCGGCAAACGGGAAGCCGACGTCGATGGCCGGGTCGCGCTTGTCCTGATATTCCACTTCAGCTTCGGCCAGGGCGGATTCGCAGTTGAAGCACCAGTTGACGGGCTTCAGGCCGCGGTAGACGTACCCCTTGTCGAGCAGCTTGCCCAGCGCACGGATTTCATCGGCTTCATTGCCGAAGGCCATGGTCTTGTACGGGTTGTCCCATTCGCCGAGCACGCCCAGGCGGATGAAGTCCTTCTTTTGCCGTTCGATCTGTTCACCGGCATAGGCGCGCGACTTGGCCAGCACCTCCATCGTGGGCAGGCTCTTGCCGTACAGCTTTTCCATCTGGATTTCGATGGGCATGCCGTGGCAATCCCAGCCCGGCACGTATTGCGCATCGAAGCCGGCCAACTGGCGCGTCTTGACCACGACGTCCTTCAGGATCTTGTTGACGGCATGGCCGATGTGGATGTCGCCATTGGCATAGGGCGGGCCGTCGTGCAGGATGAATTTCTTGCGGTCCCTGGAGGCGGCGCGGATCTTTTGGTAGACCTTGCGCTCTTGCCATTCCTTGACCCATTGCGGTTCGCGCTTGGCAAGATCGCCGCGCATCGGGAAGAGTGTTTCGGTCATGTTGACCGGGTGTTTGCTTGCAGCCTTGTCGTTCGGCTTCGCGGGTTTGCTTGGTTTGTCTGACATGATCTATCTTTTAAAATTCGGTTGAAAATCGATGGATGCTGCTAAACATCGAATTTCAAATTCGATCGGTCGCCGAGACGGCGAGCGTGGTCTGCTCAAGGAAGAATTGGCGCGCATGTTGTGCATCGCGTTCTATGGCGGCGGTCAAGGTCGGCAGGTCGACGAACTTTTCCTCATCGCGCAGTTTCTTCAAAAATTCCACCTTGATCAATTTCCCATAGCAGGATTGGTTGTAGTCGAACAGATAGGTTTCCAGCAACACGCGGCCTTCATCTTCCACGGTCGGGCGCACGCCCATGCTGGCCACGCCTTCTATCGGCTGGTTGGCTAGGCCATGCACGCGCACCACGAAGATGCCCGAAAGCGCCGCGCGCTTGTGCGCGATGCGCAGGTTCAGCGTGGGAAAACCGATGGTGCGGCCCAGCTTCTTGCCGTGCACCACATGGCCCGACACCGTGTAAGGGTGGCCCAGCAAGGCTTGCGCATGGACGAAGTCGCCCGCGGCCAGTGCCACGCGCACGGCGGAAGACGAAATGCGCACCCCGTCATTGACCACGGCAGGCAGTGCCTGCACTTCAAAGCCATAGTGCTTGCCCGCCTCGATCAGGGTGGCGACGTTGCCGGCCCGCCTGGCGCCGTAGCAGAAGTCTTCGCCCACCATCAGCCACTTCACGTGCAAACCCTGCACCAGCACTTTTTCAACGAATTCCTCCGGCGACTGGCCCGAAAAGTGTGCGTTGAAGTGCTCCACGATGACACGGTCTACACCGGCATCGGTCAGCGATTGCAGCTTGTCGCGCAGGTTGGCGATGCGGGTGGGCGCTTTCGACAGGTCGCCCATGCGCAGCGCAAAGTATTCGCGCGGGTGCGGCTCGAACGTCATCACGGCCGACTCCAGCCCTAGCCGGTCGGCCGCTTCGCGCACGCTGGCCAGCAGGGCCTTGTGGCCCCGGTGCACACCGTCGAAGTTGCCTATCGTGAGCGCACAGGGCGCCCGCGATGCGGCATTGGGTAATCCGCGGAAAACCTTCATTTCACCAGAATCTGCTGCAAAACCTTAGATTATAGGGGTTCCGGGAAAGGTTTAACTAAATGAAAGTCAAAATCAGGCCTGGTCAAGCCTGGGATATGGTCTTTTGCAGATAGTAGCGCTCCATCAGCCGGTACAGCTCGGGGTAGTCCATGGCCAGGTGCGTAGGCGACACAAAGAACGCTTCCGAGGCCACGGCAAAGAATTCGGCCGCGTTTTTGCCGGCATACGGGTCCATGGGCAGGGGGCGTATGCCTTGCTCATGCAATTGATGCAACATGTCCGGCGGCGTTTCAGCGGTGATTTGCATCGGGCGCTGAAAGCTGCGCACGCGGGCGCGGAAGTCTTCAAAGGCTTGCGTGAACACCCGCCGCCAGTGGTCGGCCCGCATGCCTTTGTGGTAGGGCAGCAAAAATGGCGGAAAACCATTGGCGCCGCGCCGCTGCATGTCGATCTTGTGGGCGAATTCATGGATTACCACGTTGCGGCGCGACCAGAAGTCGCTGCTTTCTTCCACGTCTTCCCACGACAGCACGATGCCGCCGCCGGCATCCATGGCTTGCCCGGCCAGGTGTTCGCGCCATTCCTGGACCAAGCCCATGCCGTCAACCTGCTTCTGGTTGACCACAAAGCCGCCGGGGTAGACCACGATGCCGGAAATGTCGTCATACAGGTCCAGCGTCAGGTTCAAGACCGGCAAGGCGGCCTGCGCCACGATGAAAACGGCGATGTCGTCGGTCACTTCCAACCCGCGCGCGCCGGTGATGGTCTTGGTGTGCAGCAACTCTTCCGATAGTACCTTCAGGCGGCCCAAGTCGTCGGCGCCGAGCCGGCGCAACAGGGGCAGGCGCGCAACAGTGGCGCGCCACAGCGCCTCGGGGATTTCCCGCCTTTTGCGGCGGAACAGACTGCGCAACCATTGCATTTGAGCATGCTCCTACTGGGAGAATAGACCCCACATGCGTGTGCTTGTTGCAATTTAAAGGGCGGCTTTTAAAAAAGTAAATCCGAAAAGCTGGCTTAATCAGTCCCGGCTCACATTTCCCCCCAAACCGCATTCAAGGCCGCCAAGGCCGCCATGCCCGCCGTTTCGGTACGCAGCACCCGTGCCCCTATGGACAGCATCAGCGCCCCATGCCTGATCGCCAGTTCTTCTTCCTTGTCTGAAAAGCCACCTTCCGGGCCGATCAGGATGGTGACGGCTTGCGGCGGGTGGTGGCGTGCCCAGTCCGACAGGCTTTGTTCGGCGCGCGGCGAAAGCAGAATGCGCTTGTGCATGTCTTGCTGGCTGATCCAGGCGGTGAATTCGGCTGGCTCGGCCAGGTGGGCCAGGCGGTTGCGGCCGCATTGTTCGGCGGCGGACTCGATGATGCCTTGCCAGTGCGCCAGTTTCTTCCCGGCGCGCTCGCTGGACAGTTTGACCACACAGCGCTGCGCCGCCAGCGGCTGCACGCCAGCCACTCCCAGCTCTACCGCCTTTTGCACGATCTCATCCATCTTGGACGCTTCGGGCAGGGCCTGGGCCAGGGTGACGGAATAGGGCAGTTCAGCCTCGCGCGGAGAAAAGGTCTTGATCTCCGCCGATGCCCGTTTTTTGCCTATCTCACGCAAAGTTGCAGTAAATTCCCCACCTTCTCCGTTGAACAGCGTGATCGTGTCGCCAATGGCAAGACGCAGCACCGTGACATGATGAGCCAGATGGTCTGGCAGGTCGACGATGCTGCCGATGGCCAGTGGTTGGGGAAGATGGAAGCGTGGCATGAAAAAAGAGATATAGGATTGTTATTGTTGCGAGTTGGGCGAAGATGCGCGAAGTTGCCGCCGCAGGGCGATTGGGCGGCAAGGCGGTGCAGATTGCACTTTTGGAAGGCATTCTCGCCTAATCTCGCCATAAGGCAAGGCACCTCTCTGGTAAAATAAGCGGCTTTGCAGCATTTCGTCAACGCAGTTCGTCATAATTCCCGCCACAAGCGAAGCCACGATACAGACCATGACCTCCCATCTCTCTACCAAGAAAATGGCCGATGCCATCCGCGCATTGGCAATGGATGCCGTTCAAAAAGCCAACTCCGGCCACCCCGGCATGCCGATGGGCATGGCTGAAATCGGCCTCGCCCTGTGGATGCGCCATTATCGCCATAACCCGGGCAATCCGCACTGGATCGACCGCGACCGCTTCCTGTTGTCGAATGGCCATGGTTCCATGCTGCACTATGCACTGCTGCACCTGACCGGTTACGACCTGTCGATCGACGATATCAAGAATTTCCGCCAGTTGCATTCCAAGACCGCCGGCCACCCGGAAGTGCATGTCACGCCGGGCGTGGAAACCACCACCGGCCCGCTGGGTCAGGGCATCACCAATGCAGTCGGCATGGCGCTGGCTGAAACCCTGCTGGCGGCGCAATTCAACCGCCCCGGTTTCGACGTGATCGACCACTACACCTATGCCTTCGTCGGCGACGGTTGCCTGATGGAAGGCATTTCGCACGAAGCCTGCTCGCTGGCCGGCACGCTGAAGCTGGCCAAGCTGATCGTGCTGTATGACGACAACGGCATTTCCATCGACGGCCACGTTGAAGGCTGGTTCACCGACGACACGCCCAAGCGTTTCGAATCCTACGGCTGGAATGTGATCCCCGGCGTGGACGGCCATGACGTGGATGCCGTCGATGCCGCCATTGCCAAGGCCAAGAATTCCGACCGCCCCACGCTGATCTGCTGCAAGACCGTGATCGGCAAGGGTTCGCCCAACAAGCAGGGTACCGACGGCGTGCACGGTGCCGCCCTGGGCGACAAGGAAGTGGCCGCCACGCGCGAAGCGCTGGGCTGGACCGAGGCACCTTTTGTCATCCCTGAAGACGTGTATCAGGCCTGGGATTCCAGGGCTTCGGGCAAGTTGCTCGAAACCGACTGGAACGGCAAGTTCGACGCCTACCGCGCCGCCCACCCTGAGCTGGCTACCGAATTGTCGCGCCGCATGAAGGGCGAGCTGCCTTCCGGCTTTGAGGCCGCCGCCCAAGGCTTGATCGCCGCCTGTGTCGACAAGAAAGAAACCATCGCCACGCGCAAGGCCAGTCAGAACGCCATCCAGGCACTGGCCCAGGTGCTGCCGGAGTTCCTTGGCGGTTCGGCCGACCTGACCGGTTCGAACCTGACCAACTGGAAGGAATGCATCGCCCTGCGCGCCGGCCAGCCGGGCAACCACATCAATTACGGCGTGCGCGAATTCGGCATGAGCGCGATCATGAACGGCGTGGCCCTGCACGGCGGTTTCATTCCCTTCGGCGCCACCTTCCTGACCTTCTCCGACTACAGCCGCAATGCGCTGCGCATGGCGGCGTTGATGAAGCAGCGTTCGATCTTCGTGTTCACGCATGACTCCATCGGCCTTGGCGAAGACGGCCCGACGCACCAGTCGATCGAACACGTTTCCAGCCTGCGCCTGATCCCGCAACTGGACAACTGGCGCCCGTGCGACACCACCGAAACGGCCGTGGCCTGGGAAGCTGCCGTGAAGCGCCATGACGGCCCGAGCACGCTGATCCTGTCGCGCCAGAACCTGCCCTTCATGGAGCGCGATGCTGCCCAGGTGGCCGCGATTGCACGTGGCGGTTACGTGCTGCGCGATGCGGCCGGCGCCCGTGCCATCATCATCGCCACCGGTTCAGAAATCGAACTGGCGGTCAAGGCGGCCGATGCGCTGGCGGCTGAAGGTGTGCCGGTGCGCGTGGTGTCCATGCCCTCGACTGACGTGTTCGACCGCCAGGACGCCGCCTACAAGGCTTCGGTGCTCACCAAGGGCGTGCCGCGCGTGGCCGTGGAAGCCGGCGTGACGGCTTTCTGGCACAAGTACGTGGGCCTGGAAGGCGCCGTGGTCGGTATCGACACCTTTGGCGAATCGGCACCGGCCGGTGTGTTGTTCAAGCACTTCGGTTTCACCACCGAAAATGTGGTGGCCAACGTCAAGCGCGTGATCGGATAATCTGGCATGAGCTCGGACGTGAGCGTACCAGCGGTGGCGCCCAAAGATGTTAGGATACGCGCAGCAGAGTTGCGAGATGCGGCGGCGATAGCGGAAGTGCGCGTGGAAAGCTGGCGCGCCACCTATCGCGGTGTGATCCCCGACGCTTATCTCGACGGCATGCGTGTGGAGGATAGCAAGTCGTTGTGGTTGCGCATCCTGGGCTCGCCGACTGGTGAAAAGCGCTTGGTGTTCGTGGCCGAGGATGCTTCAGGCGTGCTCGGGTTTTCGGCGGCGATGAAGTTGTCCGAGCCGAAGTTCAATGTATTGGCCGAGTTGACCGGCATCTACCTGAAGCCGCAGGCGCAGCGCCTGGGTATCGGGCGCAAGCTGCTCGCTGCCGCAGCGCGTGCCTGTATTGCCGAGAATGCTCCCGACATGCTGGTCTGGGTCATCACCCAGAACGAAGCCGCGCGCAAGTTCTACGAGAACCTGGGCGCGCAATTGATGGCTGGCCAGCCCTTTACCTGGGACGGGCTGGAACTGCACGAAACGGGGTATGTCTGGCCCGATCTGACTGACTTGATCGTGGCTTGCGAGGGGCATTGAGCCCACCCGTCGGACCCAAGAATTTTATTGTTGAACTTGCTGTATCTTTGAGGAGAAAACCATGACAGTTCGCGTAGCAATCAATGGCTATGGCCGCATCGGCCGCAATGTTCTTCGTGCCCACTATGAAAGCGGCAAGAAGAATGACATCCAGATCGTGGCGATCAACGACCTGGGCGACGCAAAGTCCAACGCCCACCTGACCCGCTACGACACTGCGCACGGCAAGTTCCCCGGCACGGTGGAAGTCGACGGCGACCACATGATCGTCAATGGCGACAAGATCCGTGTGTTCGCGCAACGCAACCCGGCTGAAATTCCGTGGGGTGAATTGAACGTCGACGTGGTTCTGGAATGCACCGGCTTCTTCACCACCAAGGAAAAGGCATCGGCCCACTTGAAGGGCGGCGCCAAGAAGGTCATCATCTCCGCACCCGGCGGCAAGGACGTGGATGCCACCATCGTCTATGGCGTCAACCATGGCGTGCTTAAGGCATCCGACACCGTCATCTCCAACGCATCGTGCACCACCAACTGCCTGGCCCCGCTGGTCAAGCCGCTGCACGACAAGATCGGCCTGGTCAACGGCTTGATGACCACGGTCCACGCCTACACCAACGACCAGGTGCTGACCGACGTGATGCATGAAGACCTGCGCCGCGCCCGTTCCGCCACCATGAGCCAGATCCCCACCAAGACCGGCGCCGCTTCGGCTGTCGGCCTGGTGCTGCCGGAATTGAACGGCAAGTTGGACGGCTACGCCATCCGCGTGCCCACCATCAACGTCTCCATCGTCGACCTGTCCTTCATCGCCGCACGCGACACGACCGTTGATGAAGTCAACGCCATCATGAAGGAAGCGTCGGAAGGCGCATTGAAGGGCATCCTGGGCTACAACGCCGACCCGTTGGTGTCGGTCGACTTCAACCACAACCCGGCTTCGTCGACGTTTGATTCGACGCTGACCAAGGTTTCGGGCCGCCTGGTGAAGGTGTCGTCGTGGTATGACAACGAGTGGGGCTTCTCGAACCGCATGCTCGATACGACCATGGCTTTGATGTCGGCGAAATAAGACATACGATTGCTAACAGCAGGTAAAAACGCCCCGGTTTTCGGGGCGTTTTGCTATAGTTTGGGCCATGCAAACCATCGCCATTGTCGGCGCGGGCTATAGCGGCACCATCTGTGCCGTCAACCTCCTGCGTCTCTGCAGCGCCACCACGCCGCAGCCTCTGAAAATCGTCTTGATCGAGCGCCATTCCCGGCACGGGCGTGGGCTTGCCTATCGCACCTGGGACGACAACTTCGTCTTGAATGTCCCGGCCGGCAACATGAGCGCGCTGGCGGATGATCCCACCCATTTCGTGCGCTATTGCCAGGGTATCGACCCGGCTTTCAATGCGGGCAGCTTTGTTTCGCGCCGCATTTATGGCGATTACCTGGAAGCGACGCTGGAAGAAGCTGCAATGGCTTCGGTGGCGCAGCTTGAGCGCATGCAGGCTGAAGTGTCTGCGGTCAGGAAAGATCACGCCGGCTGGTCGGTTTCCTGCGCCGATGGGCAAACCATCGATGCCGAACGCGTGGTGCTGGCCCTGGGCCATTTCACGCCGCAAGACCCGGCGCCTGCGCTGGCGCTGGAACAGAGCCGCGGCTATATCGGCAACCCTTGGGATTTCGCCGCGCTCGACCATATCGACGATGAAGCACCTGTATTGCTGCTGGGCGCAGCCCATACGGCCATCGACGTGCTGTTCCGCCTGACCAACCGCAGCGAATCGCGCAAGATTTATTTGCTGTCGCGCCGTGGCTTGTCCCTGCAGGCGCACCGCCAGCACCCGCAATCGCCGCCGGTGCTCGGTTTTCCGGCATTTTTCGAAGGCTTGCAGCCGACCATCCGCAATTATTTTCGGGCCTTGCGCCGTGCCGCGCAAGCGCGCCTGGAACAGGGCGGTGATTGGCGCGACGTGGTCAACAGCCTGCGCCCGCATACGGCGGACATCTGGCAGCGCCTGCCGCTGGCGGAGCGACGCCGTTTCCTGCGCCAGGCCGTGGCTTATTGGGATATCCATCGCCATCGCCTGGCTCCCGTGGCCCACCTGCGCCTGGCCCAGATGCTGAAGTCGGGCCAGGTCGAGGCATTGGCTGGTTACGTGCAAGGCTATGCGGCTGATGCCACCGGGGTGACGGTAATCCTGCGCGAGCGTGGTTTGACACGTACACGCCAGATTCGTGTGGCCAAGGTGGTCAATTGCACGGGACCGAATTACGACATCACGCGCATGGATGCGCCTTTGATTGTGCAACTGCGCGACGAAGGGTATCTCAGGCAGGATGACCTGAAGCTGGGCTTTGAAGTCGATGGAGACTATCGCGTGGTTGATGCGCAGGGGCAAGCTGCGGATGGCTTGTTCTACCTTGGCCCGATGCTCAAGTCGCGTTATTGGGAAGCGATCGCCGTGCCTGAATTGCGCGGACATGCGCGACGCCTGGCCGGCTTGCTGAGCGACCAGGTTTTGTCGGGTGGATGAGCGGCGCGTGCGACGTGCGGTGTACCCGCCAAAGTGCGTCAAATAGCGTTCGTTCGGACGCTTGGTGGGTAACGCTACGCTCATCCACCCTTCCGCACTAATCTGCATCGTGGGTGCATGGCATCAGGCGTCTCGCTTGCCTGCAAGATTCTCCTACATGACCGATAATTGTTAAATGGCCTCGCCGTGTGGCAAGACCGCGGGTCTGTGACAAATTTTCCAAAATCCGTATTAACCAAGTCAATTGTCAGTCGCAAAAACGTTAAATATGATTAGATGTTTCTTAAGTTAACATTTCCGACACGCTGTTGTCGCTTTCATATGGTAACGTGCTGTTTGTTCATTGCAAAAATGAATCGCTGAGCTTTGCCAATGAACCGGAGTACCGGTTCTTGCATCCAAATCCGGGCAGGAGACGTTCAGACACCCGGAATGCCGGCAACGCAGGACAAAAACAGGCTCGATCGTCATGACGCAAAACCAGCAACTTCCTGCCAGTTCCGGCACCGTCCCTGGCGATGGTGCGGCTGGCATCGGCTTGGGCAAGGGCCTGGGCGAAGACCAGTTGCACCCCGACCCTCTGCTCGACTGCCTGGTCGAACTGACCCGTATCCACGGCCGTCCCAGCACCCGTGCCGCCCTTTCAGCCGGCTTGCCGCTGACCAGGCAAGGCCTGACACCGGGCTTGTTTGCCCGCGCCGCTTCGCATGCGGGTTTTTCGGCCAGGGTGGTGCGCCGCCCGCTGGAAAAGATAGAACCCGCTCTGCTGCCGGCCATTTTGTTGTTGGCCAATGATGAAGCCTGCATTCTGCATAGCTGGGATGCGGTCACCGGCGATGCACTGCTACTATTTCCCGATACCGGGCAGGGCGAAGTGACCATGAAGCGCGCCGATGTCGAGGCGCGTTACGCCGGGGTGGTGATTTTTGCGCGCCCGCGCTTCCGTTTCGACGACCGCACGCCGCCCGTTGCCGAAGTGCGCGAGCGCCACTGGTTCTGGGGCGTGATCCTGGACCAGCGTTCGATCTTCAACGACATCCTGGCGGCGGCCCTGCTGATCAATCTGTTCGGCATCGCCATGCCGCTTTTTTCGATGAACGTGTATGACCGCGTGGTGCCGAACTTCGCGGTGGAGACGCTCTGGGTCTTTGCCGGGGGCATGGCCTTGGTGTTGATCATGGATTACATCATCCGCCTGTTGCGCGGCAAGTTCGTCGATTTGGCCAGCGCGCGTGTGGATTTGAAATTGTCGGCCCAGATCATGGAACGCGTGCTGGGCATGCGCCTGTCGCAGCGGCCGGCTTCGGTCGGCGCCTTTGCATCCAACCTGCGCTCGTTCGAAATGGTGCGCGACTTCATTGCCTCAGCCACCGTGACCGCTGTGATCGACTTGCCGTTTGCCGCGCTGTTCCTGCTGGTGATCATGTGGATCTCCTGGCCGCTGATATTCATTCCCATGATCGGCATCGTGGTCGTGCTGATCTACAGCTACATCGTGCAACACCGCATGCGCGGCTTGACCGAAACCACCTTCCGTGCAGCGGCCCAGCGCAACGCCACGCTGGTGGAAAGCCTGACGGCGCTGGAGACCATCAAGGCCAACGGCGCCGAAAACCAGATGCAGGCGCGCTGGGAGAAAACCACGGCTTTCCTGGCGCGCGTGTCGGGCGAGTTGCGGCTGTTGTCGGCCTCGTCGATGAACAGTGCGGCGGGCATCCAGCAATTCGTCAACGTGTGTGTGGTGGTGGCGGGCGTCTACCTGATCCACGAACACATGTTGACCATGGGTGGCCTGATTGCGTCGACCATGCTGTCCGGCCGCGCCATGGCGCCCTTGGGGCAGGTGGTGGGCTTGTTGCTGCAATTCGAAAATGCCAAGAACGCCATGAAGGCGCTCGAAGGCATCATGAACACGCCGAGTGAGCGCAGCGACGAAGCCGCATTCGTGCACCGCCCCGAATTGCGTGGCGACATCGAATTCCGCGACGTGCATTTTGCCTACCCCGGACGCGAAGAAAACGCGTTGCGCGGCGTGTCCTTCAAGATCCGCCAGGGCGAACACGTGGTGGTGCTGGGGCGCATCGGGTCGGGCAAGAGCACCTTGCAAAAACTGATGCTGGGCCTGTATGCGCCGACCGAGGGCGCCGTGCTGCTCGACGGCGTCGACCTGCGCCAGCTCGACCCGGCCGACGTGCGGCGCAACATGGGTTATGTGGCGCAGGATTCGATGCTGTTCTTCGGCACGCTGCGCGAAAACATCGGCATTCGCGCACCGTACGCCGACGACCGGGCCTTGCTGGCGGCAGCCGAGTTGGCCGGCTTGAGCGAATTCGTCGACCGCCATCCAGAAGGCTTCGACATGGTAGTGGCCGAACGCGGCGAATCGGTATCGGGCGGCCAGCGCCAGGCGATTGCGATTGCGCGCGCCGTGCTGCTCGACCCTGCCGTACTGTTGCTGGACGAACCGACCTCGGCGATGGACTTTTCTTCGGAAAACGCCTTGAAGGAAAGGCTGCGCAAGTTTGCCGAGCAAAAGACCATGATCATCGTCACGCACCGCACCAGCCTGATGGACCTGGCCGACCGCATCATCGTCATGGACGATGGCGTGGTGGTGGCCGACGGCCCGAAAGACCGTGTGATTGCGGCCCTGCAATCCGGCCAGGTGACGAGGGCATCATGAGCAAGCTGATGAAACCCGGACGTGCCGTGGTGCGTGCGATGGAGGCGATCCGCGTGCGCGCGGACAAGCACCTTGACCCTTTGTTTGAACGGCTCAATGAAGGCGGTGAACCGGAAGAACAGGACTTCATGGGTGATGCCGACCGCATCATCATCGAACAGGAACCGATCCGGGCGCGCATCCTGTTGCGTGCCCTGCTGGCGGCCATCGTCATCTTCGTGATCTGGGCCGGCCTGGTCGATATCGACGAAGTAACCAAAGGCGACGGCAAGGTGATTCCTTCGCAGCAGTTGCAGGTGCTGCAAAGCCTGGACGGCGGTATCGTGTCGCAGATCCTGGTGAAGGAAGGCGATGTGGTGATACCGGGCCAGATCCTTCTGCAAATCGACTCCACCCGTTTCGAATCGTCCTTGAAGGAAAATCGTTCCGAATACCTGTCGCTGGCGGCCAAGGCGGCGCGCCTGTTTGCGATACGGGAAGGCAAACCGTTCGACCCGCCGGCCGACGTGGTGGCGGAAGACCCCAAGACGGTGGACCAGGAACGGCAACTGTACGAAAGCGCCAATTCCGAAATGCAGGCGCAGATCTCGATTGCGCGCCAGCAGCAAAGCCAGCGCCAGCAGGAGCTCTCCGAAGCGCGCGCCAAGGAAGCGCAGGCTTCGCAAGCCTATGATTCGACGGTCAAGGAATTGAACGTGACCAAGCCGCTGCTGTCTTCCGGCGCCGTGTCGGAAGTCGAAGTCCTGCGCCTGCAGCGCGACGTGGACCGTTTCCGCGGTGAGCGCGATATTGCGCAAGCGCAGATCCAGCGCGCACAGGCTGCCATCGGTGAAGCGACGCGCAAGATCCAGGAAGTCGAACTGGATTACCGCAATACCGCCGGCAAGGAATTTTCCGAAACCATGGCCAAGTTGAATGCCTTGACCCAGACCAGCACCGGCTTGACCGACCGCGTCAAGCAGTCCGCCATCCGTTCGCCGGTCAAGGGCACGGTCAAACGCCTGCTGGTCAATACCGTGGGCGGGGTGGTCTCGCCGGGCAAGGACATCGTGGAAGTCGTGCCGCTGGAAGGCAAACTGATCCTGGAAGCCAAGGTGGCGCCGCGCGACATCGCCTTCCTGCGCCCGGGGCAGAAGGCCGTGGTCAAGTTCACTGCCTACGACTTCTCCATCTATGGCGGGCTTGATGCCACGGTGGACCTGATCGGAGCCGACTCGGTGACCGACGAACGCGGCAACACCTTCTACACGGTGCGTGTGACCACGGATAAAACCTACCTTGCCAACAAGCTGCCCATCATTCCGGGCATGGTGGCCGAGGTCGATATCGTGACGGGGCAGAAGACCATTCTGTCCTATCTCCTGAAGCCCGTGCTGCGCGCCAAACAGGCCGCCTTCACGGAACGCTGAGGTATTGATGGCTTCGATGCAGCACCTGTTCATTTCCCAAACCGGCGACATGCTGCCGCGCTGGCGCGACGCGTTCGCCACGGCCGACGCGGCACGGGGTCGCGTGATTTCCAAGGGCTTTGCGCCGGATTATGCCTGGCTTCGGTTGCAGGCCGGTACCGCGGTTGCCACGCAGGTGCAGGCGCTGCGCCTCCATTTGCCCAACGCGGTTTTGATCGTCCTGTCCGACACGCCGTCCGACGACGAAGGCATGCAAGCCTTCTCAGCCGGCGCACGCGGTTATTGCAACAGCCACGCCACCGCAGAGGTGCTGCGGCAGGTATTCAATGTCGTGTCGCACGGCGGCTTGTGGATCGGCGAGTCGCTGATGGAGCGGCTTTTGGTCGGCATCACACGCGTGCCTGTTGTGGCGCCGGCGGAGGATGCGCCGGAGCCTGCCGTGCCGCTGAAAAATGGCTGGCGCGAAAAACTCACCGGCCGCGAATGGGAAGTAGCCAAGGCCATTGCCGCCGGCGCCAGCAACAAGGAAGTGGCACGCCAGCTCGGCATTACCGAACGTACCGTCAAGGCGCACGTTGGCGTGATCTTTACCAAGCTGGAGGTGCAAGACCGTTTGCATCTGGCTTTGCGGGTTCGGCAGTTGCATTGATGCTTGCCGTCCTGGATGTCATTATCATTGCTTGGATTTTTTAGCGGAATCGACTTATTTCTCGCATGCTTTCAGCGAACCGGCCGGTAAAACTCGGGGTTCACGCTCGCGCCATCAAATTCCGTCAGCCTCCAGAAAATAGTAGAAGATATGACACACCAACCTGTTTTCCGCTACATCGTCGCAGCGATTCTTTTCGCGCTCGCCGGCAATGCTGTCGCGGGCGGCACCTGGATAGCCGACGCCAACGGCTGCAAGATTTGGGAGCCTACTCCCGGCAAAAATGAAACCGTGACGTGGAGTGGCGCTTGCGTTAATGGCTATGCTGACGGTACAGGTACTCTCCAATCGATAGTCAATGGGGCGCTATTTTCCACCTATGACGGCAATCTTGCCGGCGGCAAGCAGGAAGGTAAAGGCTCGACCCTATATGCCAACGGCGACCGCTACGAAGGCTCCTACGTGAATGGGCAATTCGAAGGGTTGGGGATGATCCAATATGCATCAGGTATCCGCTACGAAGGCTCCTGGAAAGCAGGCAAATACGATGGCATCGGAAAGATCACTACGCGCGACAAGCAGGTGACCGAATCGGAATTCAAGGCGGGAAACAGAGTTGGCCCCAGCAGGACAAGCGAGTCCCCGGTTTGGTTCGATATCAGAGCCTGTGCGCCATCTTATTCGAAGGACGCCATGGATGCAAAGGAAGGTGGCGTCGCTCGCATCCAATTCGACATCGGTGTGGATGGCAAACTGCTTGACATCAAGTTGATCCAGTCAACCGGCTTTGATGATCTGGACCAAGCCACGTTGTCGGCGTTGAGCCGCTGCGAATTCAAGCCTGCACTAAAAGGCTTCAAGCCTGTGGCTTCTACTTTCTTGATCGACTACGAATGGAAGCCGATCCCGCCCAAAGTTCCGGCTATATTTGCCCAATTGGAGGGCGACCAAGGTGTCGTTGTGATAGACGTTCGGATTATCAACGCGAAAAATCTCGACCATATCGAGGAACTCCGCAAGCAAAATGGGCAGGACGCAAGAGAAATCAAGCTGCGCAACTTGGAGACTAACAAGAAATACAGCGCCAAATTCAAAGCCGGTGTTGGGCTATTCGTGGTTCCAGAAGGGAAGTATTGCGTGGATACTTTCTCGGAATACTTCATTGTCGAGGGCAAGCCCTGGGAATCGTTCATGCATTGGTGCCAAGGCGAATCCATTTCGGTCAACAAGGCAAGTATCAACAACGCCGGCGAGTGGTGGTTTGCGCGTGCTGAAAACACCGACGATCCGTATCACGCGCCCTTCAAGCTGTTCGAGGTAAAAGAACAAAGCGCCGCGACGTTGCGGCGTGCTGTCTTCGAGCACAAAGACTTGCTTGGGAATTAGGGCTCTTCGGCCCGTCAGACTATTTGCTGGTCGCCCCGCTACCCGTACTCACCATCAGGCTCGATACATTCACAGGTTCAAAGTCAGCCAGCGTGAGCTTGCGCAGGCAGGCCAGGTCGTCGTCATTCCAGCGCGCATCGGGCGTGCCGATCAGGCCGCCACTATCGCCATTGTCGGCCAGGATGATGCCGTAGTTGCGGAAGCCCGTGATGATGATTGCCGCTTGCGGGCTGGTGCTGGCGCAGCTTGGTGCGTTCACCGAAGCCTTCAGGCGGTAGATTTCCCCGGCCGGGCCGGTCATGGTGCAGCTTGACGGTGGCGTCGCCTGGGAAATCAGGTTTTCCGTCGAAATGGTGGCGCCCGTGCTGTCCTTGCAACTGCCAACGCCGGCAGTTTCAGTGCCGGGCCAGACCCAGTAATTGAGCATGTGGTTCAAGGTGAATCGCACCGGGTGCAGGACTGCGCCATTGGGCGCTGAAGCCGTGCCGCTGCCTATCACTTCATCGGCGGTGACCAGCAAGGGGGCGACCGGCAGCCCGGCGGCATCGCTGGTGCCGTTGCCTTGCTCGGTCAGTGCGTTCGAGCTCACGTCGGGCCACAGAGCGTTGGACGAATCGGTCCAGGGGCCGCTTTGATAGATGCCTTGCCACATCTCATACAGGGCCGGCTTGCTGCTGGTGCCGGCCTGGCGGTAGACAAGTACGTGGCGGTCGCCATCATCATTGCTGGTGCCTTCGACCGGCGCGTAGGCCGGGATCGGGCCAGACGTGAAATAGGACTGGTAGACCGTGGTGGCGACGGCCACATTGGGCTGGCTGGCCGGCACGGCGATCATGGGGATGCCGTTGGGGAAGGGTGGGTTGCCGCTGCCTCCGAAGAAGGGTTTGACCGTTGCCGTCAGATAGCCACTATAAATGGGAGCCGCGGGCGAAGTATCGACCGGGAGCCCCGTCGTGGCAGCATCGACACGGTGATGGAAAATCGAACTGACCGGGAAGATGCTGGCGGCAAAGGCGTTGTTGCCATTGATCGAAAAAGTGACTTGCTGCGTGACGCTGTTATTTGCCGCGTCCTTGACACCCAGCAGCGGGAAATATACGCCCTGGCCACCGACCAGGGCGCTGCTGACTGCGCCTGTGGCAGTGTTGAGCGCCATGCCTTCGGGCAGTGGCGGGTAGTTCGGATCCACCACGACGGAATAGGTATATGGTGGCGTGCCGCCGCTTGCAGCGATGGTGCAACCGGCATAAGCCGTGCCCTGTGTGGCGACGGGGCAGGCGGTGGTGGTAATGCTTAGTGGTCCGCCTGGCGTTGGCGTCGGGGTAGGTGTCGGCGTGGGCGTGGGCGTTGGAGTGGGTGTGGGTGTGGGCGTTGGAGTAGGCGTCGGCGGCGGCAATGAGGCCAGCGCAGCCACGGCAGCTGCCACCGTCGACTCATAGGCAATGGTATTGGTCTGCGCGGTATCGGCAGCCAGGGTGGCGCGTGCCGCAGCTGCTGCGTTGGCCCCCTTGTAATAGGACACGGCATTCTGGCTCGTGACCTGGGCCGTGTAATAGCCGGCCACGGCAATGTGGTTGTTCACCAGTTGGGCGTCAAGCACACCTTGCGCGCTGGTGTTGTTCAAGGCGCCGGCCATGATGGACAAGGCGGCGTCGCCGCGCGTCAGGCTGCCGCTGTTGATGGCGTTGCTCCAGAAATCGAGCCCCGAGGTGGCCGGCGTGCGCCCCAGCACATTCTGGAACACTGCCTTGACGAAAGCCGTACTGTCTCCATTGCCATAGAGCGCGAGCGATTCGGCGCTGGTGCCGAAACTGTCGATCAGCGCCTTGATGGTGGCGTTGCCGGCATAGTCGCCGGCCAGGCCCTGGATATCGGTCGCGGCGCCGGCGGCGGAAAGCGCCGCCTCGAAGTTGGCCAGGCCCGTCGGGTCGGCCGGACGGCCGAAGTAGGCGATGTAGAGTGCTTCCACGTCCGTCTGGTAACTGGCCGCGCTCTTTTGCACGCGCTGCGCTTTTGCGCTGGTTGGTGGCGGGGTTGTGCCCGCGTCTCCGCTATCCGAACCGCATGCGCCCAGCGCCAGGGCGCAGGCTGACAGGCTCAGTGCGTCGACGAGGGTCTTGCGCGAAAAGTGCAAGGGGTTTGCGGCTAGCGCTCGCGAAGCCGGTTTTCCGTTCCGCCCGTTATTGGTTCGCATGATTGTCTCCTTGGCTATCCAAACAAGTTAACGTGACACCACGGGGAAATGCAAGAAAATTGTATAAATTTAAATTAACAATCTGAGGCTTATTTTTATAATTGACTGAGCAGTCGCTCTTTATTATAATCAGTCCATGGCCAGACCAAAAAGCGAAGACCGGCGCAACGCCATCATGCGGGCAGCGACGCAAGTGATTGTGGCGCAGGGCCTGTCTGCGCCCACGGCGCTGATTGCGCGCGAAGCCGGTATTTCGAACGGGTCCTTGTTTACCTATTTTGATACCAAGGCCGACCTGTTCAACCAGCTTTACCTGGAATTGAAAACCGAAATGGCCATGGCTTCGCTGGCCGGATTGGCCGTGGGGGCGGGGTCGGAAGCGACGTCGCGCGAGCAGATGTTCCTGGTCTGGTCGAACTGGATGCACTGGGCATCGGACTATCCGCAAAAGCGGGCGGTGCTGGCGCAACTGGCAGTGTCGGAAGACATGACGCCGGCCACGCGCCAAGCCGGGCACCAGGCCATGGACGGCCTGGCAGGATTGCTGGAGCGCGTGCGGGCCGGCGGGCCAATGCGTGATGCGCCCATGGGTTTTGTGGTGGCGATCATGAATGGCGTGGCCGAAGCGACCATCGACTTCATGGCGCAGGAACCGGATCGGGCAGAGCTGCATTGCCAGGCCGGGTTTGATGCGATGTGGCGCATCATTGGCTGACAGACTGTAGAAGCAGGGCGGTTCAGAGGGGCCATAGCGTATAGCTGCGGGCCAATTTTTTTGATTAATTAATGACTGACTAGACATTCAATTATGGGAATAAACCATGGTAAAGCAAACGAGCAAGGCATGGATTGTGACGGGCCCGACTTCGGGCATAGGACGGGCTTCGGCCCTGGAATTGGCCAAACATGGCGCCGTGGTTTTGGTCGGGCGCGACCGCAGCAAGCTGGCCGACGTCAGGACGCAGATCGAACGGCAGGGCGGGCAGGCGGTGGCGGTGGTGTGCGATTTGTCCGACCTGGCCAGTGTGCGGCGCGCGGCGGTGGAAATCCTGGCATTGCGCCTGCCGCTGGCGGGCTTGCTCAATAATGCCGGCATCATGTCGATGCCGGCCGCGAAAAATCAGCAAGGCTGGGACCTGTCTTACCTGACCAACCATCTCGGCCCCTTCGTGCTGACCGAGGCGCTGGCGCCGCACTTGCCTGACGGGGCCAACGTGCTGTTCGTGGCGTCTGCCGTGGAAGACCCTGAACGCAAGCCGGCAGCGGCGGCCGGTTTTCGCGGCGGACGCTACCTGTCGGCCGAGGCCAGCCTGCGTGGCGAATGGCTGCCGGGCGGGGCGAAGAACCCGGGCTTTGATGCCTATGCCACGTCGAAGCAATGCAACCTGGCGACAGCGCTGGTGCTATCGCGCGAGCAGCCGCGCCTGCGCGTGAACGCCATCGAACCCGGCGTCAATCCCAATACCAGCCTGGGGCAGCGCGATGCTGGCCCGGTAGTGCGCATTCTTGCCAAGCTGATCATTCCGGTGCTGCTGCCTTTGCTGCTGCCATTCCTGAAATTTTTGAGCACGCCCAAACGCGCCGCGCGCGTGATCACGAACATCATGACAGGGTCTTCCGGCCGCACCGGGACTTACTTCGATGAACGTGGCGAGCCGAAGCAAACCTCAGTGGCCATGCGCGACCCGGAATTCGCCCAACGCATCGTAACGGAGACTCGCGCCTTGTTGGCGACCATGCCAGTTTGATACCAAACAAACTCGCGCCAGTCATGTTGATAGTTTGTCTTGCTGAATCGGCCAATGGGTTAAAGGGAAAGGTTTGCATTCTTTAACAAAAGAATGCGCCTGTCTGTACTTCAGTACAGTACCCTTGTCCCACGGCAATTGATATTCTCGCCGGACAATCCCTCATAGTGTTTTTAAGGCGCGACATCATGGCAAACTCGGCAATCAACCATAACGTCATCGGCAAAGTTGTTCATCTCGAAGGTCATGCGTATATCCGCACGCCGGAAGGGCAGATGATCGAACTGAAGGTCGGCGATGTGGTGCACGAAGGTGACGTGATCGTCACGGCGCCGGGCGGTGAAGTCGAGATCGGTTATGGCCAGGGCCAGACCTATATCGTCCATGAGAAGGAAACGCTGACCATCGACAACAGCGTGTTCGCGGCAGACGGCCCCGATGCGCACAGTGCCGGGCTGGTCACCAGCGGTGCGCAGCTGGGTTCAATCACCGATGCCATCGCTTCCGGCAACGGTAGCCTCGATCAATTGCTCGATGCCACGGCAGCCGGCCTTGGTGGCGGCGGCGGCGACGGCAACAGCGGCCACAGCTTCGTGGAATTGACGCGTATCGCCGAATCGACCACGCCGGCTACGATTCCCAATGCCGGTGAAGCCAGCAACACGGAGCCGGTGCAGTCAACCAGTACGGTAGGCCATGGCGGCCCGACTGCGCAAGACGTGGCCGTGTCCGACGACGTCACCACCACGCATCAGCAACCAGTCACCTTGCATCTGGCCGGCAGCGACAATGCCGCCAACATCGTCAGCTTCACCATCACCGACCTGCCGGCCAACGGCACGCTTTACCTTGCCGACGGCAAGACCCCGGTCCACGTGGGCCAGGTGATTTCCGCCAGCGGCAATGGCGCGGACGTGGTGTTTGTGCCCAATGACGGCACCACCTCGGCCACCGCCACTTTCCACTTCACGGCCACCGATGCCAACGGCGCGGTTTCCAACGTCGCCACCGGCACCATCGCCATCACGGCCGCGCCCACCATCACCATCGACCCGATCGGCACCATCAACGGCGCCGAAGCCGGCAGTGCCAACCCGGTTGCGATCACCGGTTCGGTGGGCAACGTGCCCGTCGGTTCCACGGTCACGCTGACGGTTGATGGCCACAGCTACACCGGCACCGTGCAGACCGGCGGCACCTATAGCATCGGCGTGCCGGGCAACGTGCTGGCCGGCGCATCGGTCGACGACGTGCACGCCACGGTATCGGTCACCGACGTTTCGGGCGGCACCCAGACGGCCACGGCAGACCAGCCCTACAACGTCGAAACCACGGCACCGGCGATCAGCATCACCATCGACCCGATTGCCCCGATCACGCCGGCTGAAGCCTCCAGTTCCAACCCCGTCACCATCACCGGCACGGTCAGCAGCAATGTGCCGGTCGGCGACACGGTCACGCTGACGGTTGACGGCCATACCTACACCGCCACTGTTACCGCGAACCACACGTACAGCGTCGGCATTCCCGGCAACGTGCTGGCCAATGCCGCGGTAGACGACGTGCATGCCACGGTCTCTGCCACCGACACGGCCGGCAATACGGCCAGCGCTTCTGCCGATGCACCCTACACGGTCGAAACCACGGCCGATTCGATTTCCATCAGCATCAACACCATCGGCACCATCAACGGCGCCGAAGCTGCCAGCTCGGCCCCGATTGCCATCACCGGCACGGTCAGCAGCAATGTGCCTGTGGGCGACACGGTCACGCTGACGGTCGACGGCCATAGCTACACCGGCACGGTCAGTGCCAACCACACCTACAGCATCGGCATTCCCGGCAATGTGCTGGCCGGAGCTTCGGTCGATGACGTGCATGCCACCGTGTCGGCCCCCGGTTCTTCGGGCCAGACCCTGACGGCCACGGCCGACCAGCCTTACAACGTCGAACTGACGGCGCCCGCCATTTCGATTTCGATCGACCCGATTGCCGCCATCACCACGGCCGAAGCGGCCAGCGCCAACCCTGTTGCCATCACCGGTACCGTCAGCGCCAACGTGCCCGTGGGTGACACGGTCACCCTGACCATCGACGGCCACACCTATACCGGCACGGTTGCCGCCAACCATACCTACAGCATCGGCGTGCCGGGCAATGTGCTCGCTGCCGGCCCGGTGGATTCGGTACATGCCACCGTCTCCATGACCGACGCCGCAGGCAACAGCGCCAGCGCTTCGGCCGACCAGCCATATACCGTCAACGCTGCCGCCGTACCGCCGGCCATCACGATTGACCCGATTGCCACCGTCAATGGCGCCGAAGGCACCAGTTCGGCTCCGGTGCAGATCACCGGTACCGTGAGCAATGTGCCCGTGGGCGACACCGTCACGCTGACGGTCGATGGCCACAGCTACAGCGGCCTGGTTGCCGCCAACGGCACCTATAGCATCGGCATTCCGGGCAACATCCTGGCCGGCGCCACCACCGACGACGTGCATGCCACGGTTTCCGTGACCGATGCCGGCGGCAATACGCAAACCGCCACGGCCGACCAGACCTATTTTGTTGAATTGACGGCGGCACCGATCTCGATTGCCATCGACCCGATTGCCACCATCAGCAATGCCGAAGCGGCCAGCAGTTCGCCGGTCGCCATCACCGGCACGGTCAGTGCCAATGTGCCCGTGGGCGACACCGTTACCCTGACGGTTGACGGCCACACCTACACCGGCACGGTGCAGGCAGGCGGCACCTACAGCATCGGCGTACCCGGCAATGTGCTGGCTGCCGGCCCGATCGACAGCGTGCACGTGGCGGTTGCGGCGACCGATGCTGCCGGCAACGTGGCCAATGCCAGTGCCGACGGCAGCTACACCGTGGCCGGCACACCGACCCCGACGCCGACCCCGACGCCGACCCCGACCGAATCGCTGACCGTCACGCTCGACCCGATTGCCCCGGTCACCACCGCCGAAGGCAGCAGCAGCAACCCGGTGCAGGTCACCGGTTCGGTCACCGGCACCAATGTCGGCGTGCCGGGTGACACCGTCACCCTGACCATCGACGGCCACACCTACAGCGGCACGGTGCAGAACGACGGCACCTTCAGCGTGGGCGTACCCGGCAATGTGCTGGAAGGCTCGCCAACGGATAGCATCCAGGTGTCCGTCAGCGGCACCGGTACTTCGGGCGACACGGTCACCGGCAGCGCCAGCGAAACCTACACGCTGGCACCAACCCCGACTCCGACGCCGACAGGCCCTTCGGCACCGACGGTCACCATCACCACCGACAGCAACCACGACGGCGTGCTCTCCGGCAGCGACGTCAACCATGAAACCACGCCAGGCGTGGCGGTCGCCAATGTGGCGCTCGACCCGGCCAATCTTGCCGCCAATGGCAGCGCGACCATTACCGTGGTCGACAATGGCGTGACCACCACGCTGACGGTGGCGCATGACGGCACCATCACGGGCGCCGCCAACGGCGTGACGGCCACTTATAGCAACGGTAACGTCACGGTTGACGTTCCCAACCCCGGCGACGGCAACAGCGTTTCCATCTCGGCCACCCAGACCGACCAGAGCAACAATACCTCGACCCCGGGCTCGGCCAGCGCGACCGAGCACATTGCCGCACCGGCCACGCCGACCGTGGTCATCACCAGCGACACCAACCAGGACGGCGTGCTCTCGCCCGGCGAAGTCGCCGCCGAAGGCACGCCCGGCACCGCCGTGGCCAATGTGGCGCTTGACGCCGCCAGCCTGGCAGCAGGTGGCAGCGCCACCGTCACCGTGGTCGACAACGGTGTTTCCACCACGCTGACCGTGGCCCATGACGGTACCGTCACCGGCGCCGCCAACGGCGTCACCGCCACCTACAGCAACGGCAACGTCACGGTCGATTTCGGCAACCCCGGCCAGGGCCACAATGCCACGGTGTCGGCCAGCCAGACCGACCAGTACGGCAATGCTTCCGGCAACGCCAGCGCAGGTGTGACCGAGGCAGTGAGCGGCGGCGCACCGGTCGTCACCATCACCACCGACGCCAACCACGATGGCGTACTGACCCCTGGCGAAATCAGTGGCGAAACCACGGCCGGTTCGGCTGTGGCCAACGTCGCGCTCGACGCCGCCAGCCTGGCCGCAGGCGGCAGCGCCACCGTGACCGTGAACGACAACGGCGTGGCCACCACGCTGACGATCGCCTCCGACGGCACCGTGAGCGGTGCGGCCAACGGCGTTTCGGCCACCTATGCCGCCAACGGCAACCTCACAGTATCCTTCGCCAACCCTGGCGACGGCAACACTGCCACCGTCAGCGCCACGCAGACCGATTCGCTCGGCACCACGCAAAACAGCAACACCGCCAGTGTAACGGAACATATCTCGGCACCGCCGGCCCCGGTTGTCACCATCACGACCGACGCCAACCAGGATGGCGTTTTGAATAGCGGTGAAATTTCCGGTGAAGCCACCGCGGGCGTGGCCGTGGCCACCGTGGCATTGAATGCCGCCAACCTCGCTGCCAACGGCAGCGCCACCGTGACCGTGATCGACAATGGTGTTTCCACCACCCTGACCGTGGCTGCCGACGGCACCGTCAGCGGCGCCGCCAATGGCGTGTCGGGCAGCTATAGCGCCGGCACCGTCACGCTGAATTTCAACAACCCCGGCGATGGCCATAGCGTGAGCGTGTCTGCCACGCAGACCGACCAATATGGCAATAGCGCCAACAGCAACACGGCTAGCGCCACCGAACACCTGGGCGCTGTCGCGCCGGTGGTCACCATCACGACTGATGCCAACCATGACGGCATCCTGAGCGGCAGTGAAATTTCCGGCGAAGCTACGGCTGGCATCGCCACCGCCAACGTGGCCTTGAATGCCGCCAGCCTGGCTGCTTCCGGCAGCGCCACCGTGACCGTGAACGACAACGGCGTGGCCACCACGCTGACGATCGCGTCCGACGGCACCGTGACAGGCGCCGCCAATGGCGTGGCCGGTAGCTACAGCAACGGCAACGTCACGCTGACGTTTGCCAACCCCGGCGACGGCAACAGCGTCACCGTGACGGCCACGCAAACCGACCAATACGGCAACAGCGCCAACAGCAACACGGCCACCGCCACCGAACACGTCACGGCACCGGCCACGCCGACCGTGGTCATCACCACCGACGCCAACCATGACGGCATCTTGAATGCCGGCGACGTGGCTGGGGAAGCCAACCCCGGCGTGGCCGTGGCAACTGTGGCGCTTGATCCGGCCAACCTGTCCAGCCATGGCAGCGCCACGGTCACCGTAACCGACAATGGCGTGACCACCACGCTGACGGTTGCCTCCGACGGCACCGTGACCGGCGGTGCCAACGGCGTCACAGGCACTTACAGCAATGGCACCGTCACGCTGAACTTCAACAACCCTGGCGACGGCAACACCGTCACCATCGGCGCCACCCAGACCGACCAGTACGGCAACAGCTCTGCACCTGGCAGCGCCAGCGCCACCGAACACCTGAATCCGGCTGCACCCATCGTCACCATCACCACCGATACCAACCACGACAGTGTCTTGAGCGGCAGTGAAGTCAATGCGGAAGCCACGGCCGGCATGGCAACTGCCAGCGTGGTCTTGAACGGCACCAACCTGGCCGCAGGCGGCAACGCCACCGTGACCGTGACCGACAATGGCGTGGCCACCACGCTGACGATTGCGCCGGACGGTACCGTCACCGGTGCTGCCAACGGCGTGACCGCCACTTACAGCAACGGCAACGTGGCACTCACGTTTGCCAACCCCGGCGACGGCAATGTCGTCACCGTCACGGCCACTCAGACCGACCAGTTCGGCAATACCGTCAACGGCAATACGGCCACGGCAACCGAGCACATCAGCGTGCCGGCCCCGGTGGTGACGATCACCACCGATGCCAACCAGGACGGCATCCTCTCGGGCAGCGACATCAGCGCCGAAACCACGGCCGGCGTGGCGCAAGCCAGCGTGGCCCTGAACGCCGCCAACCTGGCCGCCAACGGCAGCGCCACCGTGACCGTGCTTGACCATGGCGTCTCGACCACCCTGACCGTTGCCGCCAACGGCACCGTCACCGGCGCCGCCAATGGCGTTTCGGGCACCTACAACGCCGGCACCGGCAACGTCACGCTCTCGTTCGCCAATCCCGGCGACGGCAACAGCGTCACCGTCACTGCCACCCAGACCGACCAGTACGGCAACAGCGCCAACAGCAACGTCGCCAGCGCCACCCAGCATTCCAACGTCAACAGCCCGGTCGTCACCATCACCACCGACACCAACCACGACGGCGTGCTGAACAGTGGTGAAGTTTCCGGCGAAGCGACCGCCGGCGTGGCGACGGCCAACGTGGCCTTGAATGCCGCCACGCTCGCCGCCAGTGGCAGCGCCACCGTGACCGTGAACGACAACGGCGTGACGACCACGCTGACAGTCGCTTCCGACGGCACCGTGACAGGCGCCGCCAATGGCGTTTCCGGTACTTACAGCAACGGCAACGTGACGGTGTCGTTCGCCAACCCCGGCGACGGCAATAGCGCCACGGTCACCGCCACCCAGACCGACCAATACGGCAATACCGCCAACGGCAACACGGCGACCGTGACGGAACACGTCAATGCACCGGCCACGCCCACGGTCACCATCACCACCGACGCCAACCAGGACGGTGTGCTCTCCGGCAGCGACATCAATGCCGAAGCTACGCCCGGCGTGGCGCATGCCACCGTGGCGCTCGACCCGGCCAGCCTCGCTGCGCACGGCACGGCCACCGTCACGGTGACCGACAATGGTGTGCTCACTACCTTGACCGTGGCGTCCGACGGCGCCATCACCGGCGGTGCCAACGGTGTCTCGGGCGTGTACAGCAACGGCACGGTCACGCTGTCGTTCAACAACCCTGGTGACGGCAACAGCGTCACCGTCACGGCCACCCAGACCGACCAGTACGGCAATGCCTCCGGCAGCGCCAATGCGTCTGCCACCGAGCACGTCAGCGTGCCGGCACCGGTGGTCACCATTACCAGCGACACCAACCATGACGGCGTGTTGAACGGCAGTGAAATCTCCGGCGAAGCGACGCCCGGCGTGGCTGTGGCCAACGTGGCCCTCAACGCGGCCAACCTCGCTGCTTCCGGCAGTGCCACCGTCACCGTGACCGACCATGGCGTGACGACCACGCTGACGGTTGCCGCCGACGGTACCGTGACCGGTGCAGCCAATGGCGTGTCCGGCACCTACAGCAATGGCAATGTGACGGTCTCGTTCGCCAACCCCGGCGACGGCAACAGCGCCAGCATCACCGCCACCCAAACCGACCAATACGGCAACACGGCCAACAGCAACACGGCCAGCGTCACCGAACACGACAACGCCCTGGCCACGCCGGTGGTCACGATCACCACCGACACCAACCACGATGGCGTGCTCTCGGGCAGCGACATCAATGGCGAAACCACGCCCGGAGTGGCGCAAGCCACCGTGGCGCTCGACCCGGCCAGCCTGGCGGCGCATGGCACGGCCACCATCACCCTGAATGACAATGGCGTGCCCACCACCTTGACGGTGGCCTCCGATGGCACCATCACCGGCGGCGCCAATGGCGTCTCGGGTGTGTATAACAATGGCACGGTCACGCTGTCGTTCAACAACCCCGGCGACGACAACACAGTTACTGTGACGGCCAGCCAGACCGACCAATACGGCAATGCGTCCGGTAGCGGCACGGCTTCTGCCATCGAACACATCAGCGTGCCGGCCCCGGTGGTCACTATCACCAGCGACACCAACCAGGATGGCGTGCTCTCCGGCGGTGAAGTGAGTGGCGAAGCGACGGCCGGTGTGGCCGCGGCCAACGTGGCCCTGAATGCGGCCAGCCTCGCTGCCAGCGGCAGCGCCACGGTGACCGTGCTTGACCACGGCGTGACCACCACGCTGACGGTGGCTTCAGACGGTACTGTGACGGGCGCGGCCAATGGCGTCTCCGGCACTTACAGCAACGGCAATGTGACGGTCTCGTTCGCCAACCCCGGCGACGGCAACAGCGCCACCGTCACCGCCACCCAGACCGACCAATACGGCAACAGCGCCAACAGCAACAACGCCAGCGTGATCGAACACGTCGGCGCACCGGCTGCGCCTACCGTTACCATCACCAGCGACGTCAATCATGACGGCGTGCTCTCGGGCAGCGACCTGGCCGGCGAAACCACGCCGGGCGTGGCGCAAGCCACCGTGGCGCTCGACCCCGCCAGCCTGGCAGCGCATGGCACGGCCACCATCACCGTGGTCGACAATGGCGTGCCCACCACGCTGACGGTGGCGTCCGACGGCACCATCAGCGGCGGTGCCAATGGCGTGTCGGGTGTCTACAGCAACGGCACCGTCACGCTCTCGTTCAATAACCCCGGCGACGGCAATGCCGTCTCGGTGAGCGCGACCCAGACCGACCAGTACGGCAATGCTTCGGGCAGCGGCACGGCCACGGCCGTCGAGCACATCAGCGTGCCGGCGCCGGTGGTGACCATCACCAGCGATGCGAACCAGGACGGCATCCTCACGGGCAACGAAGTGTCCGGCGAAGCGACGGCCGGCGTGGCTGTGGCCAACGTGGCCATCAATGCTGCCAACCTGGCCGCCAACGGCAGCGCCACGGTGACCGTGAACGACAACGGCACAGCTACCACGCTGCACATCGCGTCCGACGGCACCGTGACCGGCGGCGCCAATGGTGTTTCGGGCACCTACAGCAATGGCAACGTCACTGTATCGTTTGCCAACCCAGGTGACGGCAACAGCGTCACGGTGACGGCAACGCAGACCGACCAATACGGCAATTCGGCCAACAGCAACAACGCCAGTGTGACCGAACACGCCACGGCCCCGGCAGCGCCGACCGTGACCATCACCAGCGACACCAACCAGGATGGCGTGCTCTCCGGCAGCGAAGTCAATGCCGAAACCAGCGCCGGCGTGGCTGTGGGCAACGTGGCCCTGAATGCTGCCAACCTCGCCGCCAACGGCAGCGCCACCGTCACCGTGACCGACAATGGCGTGACGACGACCCTGACCGTGGCCGCCAACGGCACCGTGACCGGTGCCGCCAATGGTGTTTCGGGCACTTACAGCAACGGCAACCTGACGGTGAATTTTGCCAACCCGGGCGACGCGCACAGCGCCACCATCAGCGCCACGCAAACCGACCAATACGGCAACACCTCTGGCTCGAATAGCGCCAGCGTGACCGAACACGTCGCCGCGCCGCCGGCACCGGTCGTGACCATCACCAGCGACACCAACCAGGATGGCGTGTTGAACACCGGCGAAGTCGGTGCTGAAACAACGGCCGGCGTGGCCGTTGCCACCGTGGCCCTGAACGCCGCCAGCCTCGCCGCTTCCGGCAGCGCCACCGTGACCGTGACCGACAACGGCGTGGCGACCACGCTGAACGTGGCCGCCGACGGCACCGTGAGTGGCGGCGCCAATGGCGTTTCCGGCACGTACAGCAATGGCACCGTCACCGTGAACTTCGCCAACCCCGGCGACGGCCACAGCGCCAGCGTGACGGCAACCCAGTCCGATCAATACGGCAACACCGCCAACGGCAATACCGCCAGCGTGACCCAGCACTCGGCCACGCCGGGCGCACCGGTTGTGACGATCACGACCGACACCAACCATGACGGCGTGTTGAACAGCGGCGAAGTCAATGCAGAAAGCACGGCCGGCGTGGCCGTGGCGACGGTGGCCCTGAATGCCGCCAACCTCGCTGCCAACGGCAGCGCCACCGTGACGGTGACCGACAATGGAGTCACCACCACCTTGAACGTGGCCGCCGATGGCACCATCACGGGCGCCGCCAACGGCGTCTCGGGCACTTACAGCGGCGGCACCGTGACGCTGAACTTCGCCAACCCCGGCGACGCACACAGCGCCAGCGTGACGGCAACCCAGACCGACCAATACGGCAACACGGCTACTGGCAACATCGCGTCGGTGACCGAACACATCAGCGCACCGCCGGCACCGGTGGTGACGATCACCAGCGACACCAACCAGGATGGCGTGTTGAACAGTGGTGAAGTGAATGCCGAAGCGACAGCCGGCGTGGCCGTTGCCACCGTTGCGCTGAATGCAGCCAACCTGGCAGCTTCCGGCAGCGCTACCGTGACCGTCACCGACAACGGCGTGACCACCACGTTGAACGTGGCCGCAGACGGCACCGTGAGTGGCGGCGCCAATGGCGTCTCCGGCACTTACAACGCCGGCAGCGGCACCGTGACGGTGAATTTCGCCAACCCCGGCGACGCACACAGCGCCAGCGTGACGGCAACCCAGACCGACCAATACGGCAACACGGCCAACGGCAATACCGTGTCCGTGACGGAACACGTCAATGCGCCGGCGGTACCGGTGGTGACCATCACCAGCGATACCAACCACGACAACGTTCTGTCCGGCAGCGAAGTCAATGCCGAAGCGACGGCCGGCGTGGCCGTGGCCACCGTGGCCCTGAACGCCGCCAACCTGGCCGCTTCAGGCAGCGCCACCGTGACCGTGAATGACAATGGCACGGCCACGACGCTGCACATCGCGTCGGACGGCACCGTGACCGGCGCCGCCAATGGCGTGTCGGGCACCTACAACGCGGGCTCCGGCACCGTGACGGTGAGCTTCGCCAACCCCGGTGACGCGAACGTGGCCACCGTGACTGCCACCCAGACCGACCAGTACGGCAATGCCACGGCAGGCAATACCGCTTCCGTGACCGAACACATCAGCGCACCGCCGGCACCGGTGGTGACGATCACCAGCGATACCAACCATGACGGCGTGCTCTCCGCCGGTGAAGTCAATGCTGAGGCAACAGCCGGTGTGGCTGTCGCCACTGTGGCCTTGAACGCCGCCAATCTGGCAGCTTCGGGCAGCGCCGCGGTGACCGTGGTCGACAATGGCGTGACCACCACGCTGAACGTGGCCTCCAACGGCACCATCACCGGCGCCGCCAATGGCGTCTCGGGCACTTACAACGCCGGTACCGGCACCGTGACGCTGAACTTCGCCAACCCCGGCGACACGCACAGCGCCACGATCACGGCGACACAGAGCGACCAATACGGCAACACGGCCAACAGCAACACGGCCAGCGTGACAGAGCACATCACGGCACCGGGTGCGCCGACCGTAACCATCACCAGCGACACGAATAGCGATGGCGTGCTGTCCGGCAGCGAAGTCTCCGGTGAAGCGACTGCCGGCGTCGCCGTTGCAACCGTTGCCGTGAATGCGGCCAACCTTGCCGCCAGCGGCAGCGCCACCGTGACGGTGGTGGATAATGGCGTGACGACTGTCCTCACCGTTGCGTCGAACGGTACTGTAAGCGGTGGCGCCAACGGCGTCTCGGGCACTTACAGCGGCGGCACCGTGACGGTGAACTTCGCCAACCCGGGCGACGCGCATACGGCCACCGTCAGCGCCACCCAGACCGACCAGTACGGCAACACCTCGGCCTCAAACAGCGCCAGCGTGACCGAACACATCAGCGCACCGCCGGCACCGGTTGTCACGATCACCAGCGACACCAACCACGACAGCGTCTTGTCGGGCAGTGAAGTCAATGCCGAAGCGACGGCTGGTGTGGCAGTGGCAACCGTAGCCCTGAATGCCGCCAGCCTGGCTGCTTCCGGCAGCGCCACCGTGACCGTGGTCGACAATGGCGTGACCACAACCCTGAACGTGGCGTCCAACGGCACCGTCACCGGCGCCGCCAACGGCGTTTCCGGCACCTATAGCGGCGGCACCGTGACGCTGAACTTCGCCAACCCAGGCGACGCGCATAGCGCCACCATCACTGCCACGCAAAGCGACCAATACGGCAACACAGCCAACAGCAACACGGCCACCGTGACTGAGCACATCAGCGCACCGCCGGCACCGGTGGTGACGATCACCAGCGATACAAACCAGGACAGTGTGCTCTCCGGCAGCGAAGTCAGCGCCGAAGCGACGGCAGGCGTGGCGGTGGCCACCGTGGCCCTGAATGCGGCCAACCTGGCGGCTTCGGGCACTGCTACCGTGACCGTGAATGACAATGGCACGGCCACCACCCTGACCGTGGCTTCGAACGGCACCGTCTCTGGCGCCGCCAACGGCGTTTCCGGTACCTACAACAGCACCACCGGTGTGGTAACGGTGAACTTCGCCAATCCGGGCGACGCGCACAGCGCCACCATCAGCGCCACGCAAAGCGACCAATACGGCAACACGGCCAACAGCAACACGGCCAGCGTGACTGAACACATCAGCGCACCGGCGGCGCCGACGGTGACCATCACCAGCGACACCAACCATGACAGCGTACTTTCCGGCAGCGAAGTCAGCGCCGAAGCAACGGCAGGCGTGGCAGTCGCGACGGTGGCCCTGAACGCCGCCAACCTGGCTGCTTCGGGCAGCGCCACGGTGACGGTGGTCGACAATGGCGTGACGACAGTCTTGAACGTGGCATCCAACGGCACGGTGAGCGGTGCAGCCAACGGTGTCTCCGGCACTTACAGCGGCGGCACAGTAACGGTCAACTTCGCCAACCCCGGCGACGCCAAGACAGCAACGATCAGCGCCACACAAGCCGATCAATACGGCAATACGTCGGCCTCGAACAGCGCCAGCGTGACCGAACACATCAGTGCGCCGGCAGCACCGGTCGTGACGATCACGAGCGATACCAACCACGATAACGTGCTCTCCGGCAGTGAAGTCAATGCCGAAGCTGCGGCTGGTGTGGCTGTTGCAACGGTAGCCTTGAATGCCGCCAATCTGGCAGCAAGCGGCAGCGCCACGGTAACCGTGAACGACAACGGCACGGCAACTACTCTGACCGTGGCCTCGAACGGCACCGTCACTGGCGCGGCCAACGGCGTCTCGGGCACGTACAACAGCACTACCGGTGTCGTCACCGTCAACTTCGCCAACCCAGGCGACGGCAAGGTCGCGACCGCTACGGCAACGCAATCCGACCAGTACGGCAACACCGCCAACGGCAATACTGCGATCGTGACCGAGCACATCGGTGCACCGGCGGCACCGGTTGTCGCGATCACTACCGACACCAACCACGACAACGTGCTCTCCGGCAGCGAAGTCAATGCCGAAGCGACCGCAGGCGTGGCAGTGGCCACCGTTGCCCTGAATGCCGCCAACCTGGCAGCAAGCGGCAGCGCCACGGTAACCGTGAACGACAACGGCACGGCAACTACTCTGACCGTGGCCTCGAACGGCACCGTCACGGGTGCTGCGAATGGCGTCTCGGGTACCTACAACAGCACCACTGGTGTCGTCACCGTCAACTTCGCCAACCCGGGCGATGGCAAGGTCGCTACGGTTACGGCAACGCAATCCGATCAATACGGCAACTCGGCCAATGGCAACACGGCCACGGTGACCGAACACATCAGCGCACCGGCAGCACCGGTTGTGGCGATCACCACCGACACCAACCACGACAACGTGTTGAACAGCAACGAAATTGCTGGTGAAGCAACGGCAGGCGTGGCAGTGGCAACGGTGTCCCTCAACGCCGCCAACCTCGCAGCAAGTGGCAGCGCCACCGTGACCGTGAACGACAACGGCACGGCCACCACCCTGACCGTGGCTTCGAATGGCACGGTAACGGGCGCCGCCAACGGCGTCTCAGGCACGTACAACAGCACTACCGGTGTTGTCACCGTCAACTTCGCCAACCCAGGTGACGGCAAGGTCGCCACCGTCACGGCAACGCAGTCCGACCAATACGGCAACACGGCCAATGGCAACACAGCCACCGTGACCGAACACCTGGCACCTGCTGCTCCGGTGGTCACGATCACCAGCGACACCAATCACGACAGCGTGTTGAACAGTGGTGAAGTCGCCGCGGAAACCACCGCAGGCGTGGCAGTCGCCACGGTAGCCTTGAACGCCACCAGCTTGGCAGCCTCGGGCAGCGCCACTGTCACGGTGACCGACAATGGCGTGACGACCACGCTGACAGTCGCCTCAAATGGCACCGTCACCGGCGCCGCCAACGGCGTATCGGGCACCTACAACGCCGGCACCGGCACGGTCACCGTCAACTTTGCCAACCCTGGCGATGGCAAGGTGGCGACCGTCACGGCGACGCAAAGCGATCAATACGGCAACACCGTCAGCGGCAATACGGCAACTGTGACGGAACATCTGGCCCCGGCGGCACCGGTCGTGACGATCACGACCGACACCAACCACGACAACGTGTTGAACAGCAGCGAAATCAACGCGGAAGCGACCGCAGGCACGGCCGTGGCTACGGTAGCGCTGAGCGCCAGCAGCCTGGCAGCCTCGGGCAGTGCGACCGTCACAGTGGTGGACAACGGCGTGACGACGACCTTGAGCGTCGCGTCGAACGGCACGGTAACGGGTGCAGCCAACGGTGTCTCGGGTACCTACAACAGCGGCACGGGCACCGTCACGGTCAACTTCGCCAACCCGGGCGACGCCAAGACCGCGACGATCACCGCTACGCAAAGCGATCAATACGGCAACACCGCCAACAGCAACACGGCAACGGTGACCGAACACATCAGTGCTCCGGCAGCACCGGTGGTGACCATCACCAGCGACACCAACCACGACAGCGTCTTGAGCGGCAGTGAAGTCAATGCCGAAGCAACAGCAGGCGTGGCAGTGGCAACCGTTGCCCTGAACGCCGCCAACCTGGCAGCCTCGGGCAGCGCCACGGTAACCGTGAACGACAACGGCACGGCAACCACCCTGACTGTAGCGTCGAACGGTACGGTGACGGGCGCCGCCAACGGCGTGTCCGGCACCTACAACAGCACCACCGGTGTGGTCACGGTGAACTTCGCCAACCCTGGCGACGCCAAGATAGCAACCGTGACGGCGACGCAGACCGATCAATACGGCAATGCCACGGCCGGCAACACGGCCACGGTGACGGAACACATCAGCGCCCCGGCAGCACCGGTTGTGACGATCACCACCGACACCAACCACGACAACGTGTTGAACAGCAGCGAAATCGCTGGTGAAGCAACTGCCGGCGTGGCTGTTGCCACGATCGCCCTGAATGCAGCAAACCTGGCAGCCTCGGGCAGCGCCACGGTAACTGTGAATGACAACGGCACCGCAACCACCTTGACCGTGGCCTCGAACGGCACCGTCACTGGCGTCGCCAACGGCGTTTCGGGCACCTACAACGCCGGCACCGGCACGGTGACCGTCAACTTTGCCAATCCCGGCGATGGGAAGGTAGCGACCGTCACGGCGACGCAGTCCGACCAATACGGCAACACGGCCAACGGCAACACCGCCACCGTGACCGAACATCTGGCGCCGGCCGCACCGGTTGTGACGATCACCAGCGACACCAACCACGACAGCGTGTTGAACAGCGGTGAAGTCGCCGCCGAAGCCACCGCAGGCGTGGCAGTGGCCACCGTGGCCCTGAACGCCACCAGCCTGGCAGCCTCGGGCAGCGCCACCGTTACCGTGACCGACAATGGCGTGACAACCACGCTGACGGTCGCCTCGAACGGCACCATCACCGGTGCCGCCAACGGCGTCTCCGGCACCTACAACGCCGGCACCGGCACGGTAACCGTCAACTTCGCCAACCCCGGCGATGGCAAGGTTGCCACAGTCACGGCTACGCAAAGCGACCAATACGGCAATACGGTTGCCGGCAACACCGCGACAGTGACGGAACATCTGGCACCGGCAGCACCGGTTGTGACGATTACCAGCGACACCAACCACGACAATGTGCTCTCCGGCAGCGAAGTCAATGCCGAAGCAACGGCAGGCGTGGCGGTGGCCACGGTGGCCCTGAACGCCTCCAGCCTGGCAGCATCGGGCAGCGCCACCGTGACCGTGAACGACAACGGCACAGCCACCACCCTGACCGTGGCATCGAACGGCACGGTGACCGGCGCCGCCAACGGCGTCTCGGGCACCTATAACAGCGCCACGGGCGTGGTCACGGTGAACTTCGCCAATCCGGGCGACGCCAAGACCGCGACCGTCACGGCGAGGCAGTCCGACCAATACGGCAACACGGCCAGCGGCAACACGGCCACGGTGACCGAGCACATCAGTGCGCCGGCCGCTCCGGTGGTCACGATCACAACCGATACCAACCACGACAATGTCTTGAGTGGCAGCGAAGTCAATGCGGAAGCGACGGCAGGCGTGGCCGTTGCCACGGTGGCTTTGAATGCTGCCAACCTGGCAGCGTCGGGCAATGCAACCGTCACCGTGAACGATAACGGCACGGCAACCACGTTGACCGTGGCGTCGAACGGCACCGTTTCCGGCGCCGCCAATGGCGTGACCGGCACCTACAACAGCGCCACGGGTGTGGTGACGGTGAACTTTGCGAATCCGGGTGATGCCAAGGTGGCCACTGTCACGGCAACGCAGTCCGACCAATACGGCAACACGGCCAGCGGCAACACGGCGACCGTGACCGAGCATATCAGCGCCCCGGCAGCACCGGTGGTGACGATCACCAGCGATACCAACCACGATAGCGTGCTCTCCGGCAGTGAAGTCAATGCCGAAGCGACGGCAGGATCGGCCGTGGCAACGGTAGCCCTGAACGCCGCCAATCTGGCAGCGTCGGGCAGTGCCACGGTGACCGTGAACGACAACGGTACGGCCACCACGTTGACGGTTGCCTCGAACGGCACCGCCACCGGCGCTGCCAACGGCGTCTCGGGCACCTACAACAGCACCACGGGCGTGGTCACCGTCAACTTCGCCAACCCCGGCGATGGCAAGGTGGCGACCGTCACGGCAACGCAGAGCGACCAATACGGCAATACGGCCAGCGGCAACACGGCAACCGTGACCGAGCATATCTCGGCCCCGCCGGCCCCGGTTGTGACGATCACCAGCGACACCAACCACGACAACGTGCTCTCCGGCGGTGAAGTCAATGCCGAAGCGACTGCAGGCGTGGCCGTGGCAACGGTTGCCCTGAATGCCGCCAGCCTGGCAGCAAGCGGCAGCGCCACAGTGACCGTGAACGATAATGGCACGGCTACGACTTTGACCGTGGCCTCGAACGGCACGGTGACCGGCGCCGCCAACGGTGTTTCGGGTACCTACAACAGCACCACCGGCGTGGTGACGGTGAACTTCGCCAATCCGGGCGACGCTCACACTGCCACCGTCACGGCGACCCAATCCGACCAATACGGCAACACGGCCAACGGCAACACGGCCAGTGTGATCGAGCACATCAGCGCCCCGGCTGCGCCAACGGTGACCATCACCAGCGACACCAACCACGATAGCGTGCTGTCGGGTAGTGAAGTCAATGCCGAAGCAACGGCAGGCGTAGCAGTGGCAACGGTGGCACTGAATGCCGCCAGCCTGGCAGCTTCGGGCAGCGCCGCAGTGACCGTGGTTGACAACGGCGTGACCACGACGCTGACGGTTGCTGCCAACGGCACCGTCAGCGGCGGCGCCAATGGCGTCTCTGGCACCTACAACAGCACCACCGGTGTCGTGACGGTGAATTTCGCCAACCCTGGCGACGCGCATACGGCCACCGTCAGCGCCACGCAGACCGACCAGTACGGCAATGCCTCGGCCTCGAACAGCGCCAGCGTGACTGAACACATCAGCGCGCCGCCAGCACCGGTCGTGACCATCACGACGGATGCGAACCACGACAATGTGCTGAACAGCAGCGAAATCAACGCCGAAGCGACGGCCGGCGTGGCTGTGGCTACGGTGGCCTTGAACGCAGCCAACCTGGCGGCTTCGGGCAGCGCCACGGTGACGGTGGTCGATAACGGCGTGACCACAACCCTGGCCGTGGCCTCGAACGGTGCCATCAGCGGCGCGGCCAATGGCGTCTCCGGCAGCTACAACAGCACCACCGGTGTCGTGACCGTGAACTTTGCCAACCCGGGTGACGCACACAGCGCTTCCGTGACGGCAACCCAAACCGACCAGTACGGCAATGCTGCTGCCGGCAACACCGCCAGCGTGACCGAACACATCAGCGCCCCCGCAGCACCGGTTGTGACGATCACCAGTGATACCAACCACGACAGCGTGCTCTCGGGCAGCGAAGTGACTGCCGAAGCGACTGCAGGCACGGCCGTGGCAACGGTTGCCGTGAATGCCGCCAACCTGGCAGCATCGGGTAGCGCCATCGTCACCGTGAACGACAACGGCACGGCCACCACCTTGACGGTCGCCTCGAACGGCACCGTCACCGGCGCGGCCAACGGCGTTTCCGGTACTTACAACAGCACCACAGGTTTGGTCACCGTCAACTTCGCCAACCCGGGCGATGGCAAGATCGCTACGGTTACGGCAACGCAATCCGATCAATACGGCAACTCGGCCAATGGCAACACGGCCACGGTGACCGAACACATCAGCGCACCGGCTGCCCCGGTTGTGACGATCACCACCGACACCAACCACGACAACGTGTTGAACAGCAACGAAATTGCTGGTGAAGCAACCGCGGGCGTGGCTGTCGCGACGGTGTCGCTGAACGCTGCCAACCTGGCAGCGTCGGGCAGCGCCACCGTGAGCGTGAACGACAATGGCACGGCCACCACCTTGACCGTGGCCTCTAACGGCACGGTAACGGGCGCCGCCAACGGCGTTTCCGGTAATTACAACAGTACAACCGGTGTGGTGACCGTCAACTTCGCCAATCCTGGCGATGGCAAGATAGCGACCGTCACGGCAACACAGTCCGACCAATATGGCAACACCGCCAACGGCAACACAGCCACTGTGACCGAACATCTGGCCCCGGCTGCACCGGTTGTGACCATTACCAGTGACACCAACCACGACAGCGTGTTGAACAGTGGTGAAATCGCCGCGGAATCCACCGCAGGCGCGGCAGTCGCCACCGTGGCCCTGAATGCCAGCAGCCTGGCTGCATCAGGCAGTGCAACGGTAACCGTGGTCGACAATGGCGTCAGCACCACGTTGACGGTCGCATCGAACGGCACCATAACCGGCGCCGCGAACGGCGTCTCGGGTACCTACAACGCCGGCACCGGTACAGTGACCGTCAACTTCGCCAACCCAGGCGATGGCAAGGTTGCCACCGTCACGGCCACGCAAAGCGATCAATACGGCAACAGCGTCAATGGCAATACGGCAACTGTGACGGAACATCTGGCCCCAGCTGCGCCGGTGGTCGCGATCACGACCGACACCAACCACGACAACGTGCTGAACAGCAGCGAAATCAGCGCGGAAGCAACGGCAGGCGTGGCTGTGGCCACAGTTGCCCTGAGCGCCAGCAGCCTGGCAGCCTCGGGTAGCGCAACCGTCACCGTGGTCGACAATGGCGTGACGACGACCTTGAGCGTCGCATCGAATGGCACGGTCACGGGCGCTGCCAACGGCGTCTCGGGTACCTACAACAGCGGCACCGGTACCGTCACGGTCAACTTCGCCAACCCGGGCGACGCCAAGAGCGCGACGATCACGGCCACGCAGAGCGACCAATACGGCAACACGGTCAACAGCAACACCGCCACCGTTACGGAGCACATTACGGCGCCGCCGGCGCCGGTCGTCACGATCACGACGGATGCCAACCACGACAGTGTGTTGAACACCAGCGAAATCAACGCGGAAGCCACAGCCGGCAAGGCCGTCGCGACCGTCGCCCTGAATGCCGCCAACCTGGCAGCCTCGGGCAGCGCCACGGTGACCGTGGTCGATGCCGGTGTCAGCACCACCCTGAACGTTGCGTCCAACGGCACAGTCACCGGTGCAGCCAACGGCGTGACCGGCACGTATAGCAGCAGCACGGGCCTGGTGACCCTGAACTTCAACAATCCGGGCGACACCAAGGCCGTCAGCGTCTCAGCCACGCAAACCGACCTGTACGGCAACGTGACCAATAGCAACACGGCCACGGCAACCGAACACATCACGGCGCCGCCGGCACCGGTTGTCACCATCACGACCGACGCCAACCATGACAACGTCTTGAACAGCAACGAAATCACGGCGGAATCGACGGCCGGCGTTGCGGTTGCAACCGTTGCCCTGAACGCCACCAACCTGGCAGCCTCGGGCAGCGCCACGGTGACCGTGAACGACAACGGCACGGCCACCACCTTGACCGTGGCTTCCAACGGCACTGTCACCGGCGCCGCCAACGGCGTCACGGGCACGTACAACAGCACCACCGGTGTCGTGACCTTGAACTTCGCCAATCCGGGCGATGCCAAGACAGTCACCGTCACGGCCACGCAGACAGACCAGTACGGCAATGCCACGGCAGGCAACACCGCCACGGCAATCGAGCACATCACGGCACCGCCTAACCCGACCGTGACCATCACGACGGACGCGAACCACGACAACGTCTTGAACAGCAACGAAATCAACGCCGAAGCCACCGCCGGCACGGCAGTGGCGACCGTTGCCCTGAACGCCAGCAACCTGGCGGCATCGGGCAGCGCCACCGTCACCGTGGTCGATGCGGGCACCAGCACCACGCTGAACGTGGCTTCGAACGGTACAGTCACCGGTGCTGCCAACGGCGTGACCGGCACCTACAACAGCTCCACAGGCATCGTCACGCTGAACTTTGCCAACCCGGGCGATACCAAGGCCGTGACGGTCACGGCTACACAGACCGACCAGTACGGCAACCTGGCCAACAGCAACTCGGCCACGGCGACCGAACACATCACGGCACCGCCTAACCCGGTCGTGACGATCACCAGCGACACCAACCAGGACGGTTACCTGAACAAGACCGAAGTGGCGGCTGAAACCACCGCCGGCGTTGCCGTCGGTACGGTGGCCTTGAACGCCGCCAACCTGGCCGCGTCGGGCAGCGCCACGGTGACCGTGGTCGACAATGGTGTGACCACGATACTCAACGTGGCCTCCAACGGCACGGTGACGGGCGCCGCCAACGGCGTTTCCGGCACCTACAGCGGCGGCACCGTGACGGTGAAGTTCAACAATCCGGGCGACACGCATACGGCCACGATCACGGCCACACAGACCGACCAGTATGGCAATACGGCCAGTGGCAACCTGGCCGGCGTGATTGAACGCATCGCGCCGCCGGACGCTCCTACGGTCGCCATCACGACCGACACGAACCACGACGGCTGGATCAATTCGACCGAGTTGAACGGCTCGTCCACGGTCAAGGCCACCGTCACGTTGGACGCGACCGACCAGGGCCTGGTGACGGCCGGCGGCACGGTGCAGGTATCCGTGCTCGACAACGGCGTCACCACCAACCTCAACCTGCACATGAGCGGCAGCAACCTGGTTGATGGTTCGGGCAACATCTACAGCTACAGCGGCGGTGTCATCACGCTGGCTTCCCTGGCGGCGCCTGGCGACGGCAACAGCATCAGTGTCACTTCCACCGTGACCGACGTGGCCAGCAATGTCTCGACGTCTTCCAGCGCCACGGCCAAGGAAGACATCACGGCCCCTGGCGCACCGACGGTGGCGATCACGACCGATGCCGACTCCAACGGTTACATCACCAGTGCCGAATTGAATGGCGCCACTACGGTGAAGGCCAGTGTCACACTGAACTCGGCCGGCCAGACCGACCTTGCCAACGGTGGTACGGTGCAAGTCACCGTGGTCGACAACGGCACCACCACCAACCTCGTGTTGCACATGAGCGGCGGCAACCTGGTCGATGGTTCGGGCAACACCTACGGCTATAGCGGCGGCGTCATCACCCTGACCAACCTCGCAGCGCCAGGCAACGGCAATACCATCACGGTCTCGGCAACCGAAACCGATGCGGCGGGCAACGTCTCGTTGCAAGGCTCGGCCTCGGCCATCGAAGACTTGAACGTGCCCGATGCGCCGACCACGGCCATCACCACGGACGCCAACACCGACGGCTACATCAGCGCCGCCGAGTTGAACGGCAGCAGCACCGTGACTTCCACCATCACGCTGGACGCGGCCGACCAGACCTATCTGGCCAACGGCGGGTCAGTGCAGGTGAAGATTGTCGATGCCGGCACCACCACCAACCTCAACCTGCACATGAGTGGTGGCGTGCTGGTCGATGCGTCGAACAACCCCTACACCTATAGCGGCGGCGCCATCACCATCAGCAGCGCGGCGCCGGGCTACGGCAACAGTATCGCCGTCTCGGCCACGGTGACCGACAAGGGCGGCAACGTCTCCACGGCCTCCAACACGTCGACGGCGGTCCAGGACACGATCGATGCCCCGGCGGTTGCCATCAGCTATCCGGGTGTGACCTCGAGCGGCTTCTCGGTGCAGACCTGGGTTAACAACACCACGGTCAACAATGCGCTCTACACCAGCGCCGGCAACAACGGTGATGGTACCAACCCGGCAACCTTGATCAACACGCTCAACGGCACCACGCAGACGCCGACCACGACAGCGGTGGGCACGACCATGAACAATGCCAACGTTGCGGCGGGCACCGCTATCGAGACCAGCGGCCTGATGTACCTGCAGGCCGGCCATATCTACACCTTCAGCACCGTGGCCGACGACTCGTTCGGCCTGACCGTGGGCGGCAAGCTGGTGCTCGACACCACCTGGGGCATGAGCAATGGTGCAACCGTGACCGGCACGTTCACCGCCGGCACCACCGGCTGGTACACCATCGTCGGCTACCACGACAACCAGAGCGGTCCGGGTTCCTACGCGGTGAACGTCAGCGACAACGGCGCTACCGCTCTGGCGCTGACCTCGAGCAACTTCAACATCGTGCCGAACGTGGCAGCGCTGAATGCGGCAGGTATCTATGTCGGCGCCGAAGTCGTGACCACGAGTTCGACCTCGATCACCACCACGAGCAACAACAGCTCGGGCGCCGGCAAGGTTACGGCCAATGTCAGCGGCGGCTACTACACCGACGAACCGAACACCACCGTCACGCTCGACTCGAACGACCAATCGGTCTTGACGGCCGGCGGTACTGTGCACGTGGTGGGCAACGACGGCACCAACCAGACCCTGCATCTGAGCGGCGCCACGCTGACCGACGGCACCCACACCTACGCTTATAGCGGCGGTGTGTTCAGCTTGCCGCTGTCGGCCAGCCCAAGCACACCGGTGGTCACGGTCAGCGCCACGGTCACGGACACACACAGCATCTCGTCCCTGACCACGACGACCTCGCTCATCAACTCCGGCAGCAACAGCCTGACCGAAATCGCAGGCGGCGAAACATTCCGCTTCGAACTCGGCGCCAACGGCACGGCCGGCACACCGACCACGCAGACCATCTCGGGCTTCAACAGCAACACCAGCAGCAACGGTGGCGACGTGTTGCACCTGGGCGACCTGCTGCAAGGCGCGACTTCGTCGAACATCACGAACTACCTGCACTTCACGACTGCAACATCGGGCGGTGTGACCACCACCACGCTGCACGTCAGCGCAACGGGCGGGTATTCGTCGGGCTTCTCGGCCTCGGCCGACACGATGCAGATCAACCTCTCCGCCGTGGACCTGGTCCATAGCGGCGGCAGCACCCTGACCGACACCCAGATCATCCAGGCGCTGCTGGCCAAGGGCAAGCTGGTCGAGTAAGTGGATAAGTGAGTAAGTAAGGCATGAAGAATTGCCGGGGGCAGGGGAGCGCTCCCGGCATACGATCCTGAGGGGGAAGCACTGGCCCTGCGTGAGCAGGGCTTTTTTTGCCTTTTCGCTCTGTTTTTCGCGATTTTACGAAATGGCAAATCCGGAAAATGAGGGCCGTCGCCATCTGCGTTGACGATGCGGAAAAGAAGTATTCGGCCTTGCCTCGATCATTCAGATCATCGGCGCGTCAAGTTTCAACCGGCCTAAATTCTGCCTTTCTACCTCACTGCGCCACCGACACCCCAGGCCCGGTCGCCCCATCAAACCCGATCGCAGCCAGCGCATCAAGCTCCGCCTTCTCACGCACACCCTCGGCAAAGATCTTCAAGCCGATATTGTGCGCAATCCCGATCAAGCCTTTCAGGAAAGCCTGGTTGCCGCTGTTGTTATGGATGTCGCGCACGAAGCTGGCGTCGACCTTGAGGTAATCAAGCTTCAAGTCATGCAGCAAACCCACTTGCGAGAATTGGCGGCCGAAGTGTTCCAGGCCGAGGCGGCAGCCGGTGTCGGACAACTGCTTACAGAATTGGGTGAAGGCTGCGAAGTGGGAATAGGCGCCGTTTTCCGGCACTTCCAGCCATAGCCGCCTGGCGGCAGCGGGGTTGGCGTGCAGCAGTTCGCGCAGGTTGTGACGGAAGGTTTCATCTTCCAGCGAACGGGCCGAGAGATTGATGGCCAAACCGGACAGGTTGGGTTTGGCATTCAATTCTTCCACGCCGAGTGCGACGGCGATGGCGTCGAGTGTGCTGGACAGGCCCAGGCGCTCTGCCACGGGCAGGAAACGGCCGGCGGGTAGCCAGTCGCTGCCGAACATCAGGCGCAACGGGCATTCGTTGTGGATCAGCTTTTGGCCGAAGTCCGCGACCGGGAAGAAACCGAGCTTGGTGTCGCGTTGCTCCACGGCCTGCTGGATCAGTTTCAACCATTGGTCATTGCTGCGCGGGGCGTTGTCGATGTCGAGGCTGGCGGCATCACGCACGGCATTGATGCCGTCGGCTTCGGCGCCGGCGATGGCGGCGTCAACCTGGGTCATCAGGATGCCGAGGTTCAAGCCATACCGGTAAGCGCCCACGCCGATGAAGGCGACCGGGCCTTCGGGCACATAGGCCGAGGTGGCGGTGACGAGCGATTTGAGCAGGTCGTCGGCTACGGGCTGGGCTTCAGTGAAGGGCAGCAGCATGCCGAAGTCGGCGCCGTTCAGGCGCGCGGCCAGGGCGTTCGGCACTTTTTGTGCCACGGTGTTGAGCACGGTGCCGATGGCCTGGAGGAAGTTGTCGGTCTCGGCCCGGCCCAGGCGCTTGTTGACTTCAGCGAGGTTGGCGATGCGCACCAGCAGCAGGCTGCCTTGCTGCGACTCTTCGATTTCCACCGCGGCCAACAGGCGTGCCATGAAATAGCTGCGGTTGGACAAGCCCGTCAACGGGTCGGAATTGGCTTCCTTGCGCACAGCTTCCAGGCGCGATGCCTCGTCGGCAAACATTTTCTTCAATAGCATCACCGAGGAATTCATGGCAGAGGTGAGCTGGCGCAGTTCGGGCACTTTTGGCTCGGGAATGGTGATGAAGTGGCGCTGCGCGATGGCCTCGGCCTGGCCGACCACGTCGTTTAACGGCTTCTTCAGGCGGCGCAGGATCAGCGTGCCGAGCCAGCCACCGAGCAGGCCGGCAAAACCGATGGCGCCCACCATCTGCAGAGTGGAATTCCACAGCGTGCCGTAGGCGAAGCGGTTGCTTGACACCACCGTGACGGTGCCGACCTGGTTCCAGCCATTGCTGATCTGGGCTTCGCCGGGGGCGGATTCGAGCGGGAACAGGTGCACGAACCAGAGCGGGGCGTCATAGCCGAACGAGATGGCGGTCTTCTTGATCTGTTCCTTGCCGTGCGGGTCCACCACCTTGACCAGTTCATAGTGGCCGTTGTCGAACATGGCGGCCACGGTCAGTTCGCGCTCGATCGGGTCGGCCTTCTGGCCCAGGGTGAGCGCCAGCGTGGCGGCATTGTCGGCATTTTTCATGCGCAACTGTTCTTCAACGTAGCCGCGTGCCGAAAAGATGGAGGCCAGCAAGCCCCCTACGGCACTGAGGAACGTTGTGAGGATCAGGGCTAGCCAGATTTGGCGGTACATGGACATGGTGGTTTCCTCTGCTTCTTTTATTGCAGCTTTTGTTTCTGAATCATTCTGTAAATCCTTCCGCACGCGCGCGCTGCAGCAGGTCGGCCCAACGTGACAGGCGACCCACGCCGCCCGGGCCCGCCTGCGAATTGCCGGCCACACCGGAATAGATTCCTTCGGCATTGAAGGAAAAAACCGGCGTCAGGTCGGGGCGGCGCGAAGCGGGGCGGATGTCGTTGATCTGGCTGTCGAGCACCAGCGGTTCGGCTTCGGGCGTGCTGTAGTAAGCCAGCACCATGTGTGCTTCCTGCGCGGCACTATCGGCGCCGCCGAAGTGGGCTCGCACATAGATCAGGCGCAACTGCTGGTCGGGCACGCCGAGCTCGCGCAGCATGTAGTACTTGGCAATCACATAGTCTTCGCAATCGCCGCGGCCCTTGGAGAGCGATTCCATCGGTGTGGCCCAATAGTCTTCCTGGCCCCACACTTCCTGGTCGGTGGCGTAATGGATATGGCGGTTGAAGAATTCATTGACCCGCTTGAGCTTGTCGGCAATCGGCAAGTCCTTCGCGTCCTTGAGCAACTTTTGCCAATCGGCCAGCGCTTGCGGGTTGCCGCCCATTTTCTGGAAGGTCGCTTGCATCTGCGCCATATCGAGCGCGAAGGCGAGCGGCTGCAGCAATAAATGGCAGGCGGCAACCAACGCGACCACCGTTGCGGAGCCGAGTCGTTGCCAATGCCGGCGCGTGAAATGGATGCGCTTCAAGTTCCGTGTGGGGGAGAAGGGTGAAGCTATTGTATTGTTTCTAAAGAGGAATAGGGCATCTTCTTGGTTGTTGATTGTCCATTCGCATTTTTCCAAAAGCCGGTAAAATGCGCCGCAAGCCATGAATAACGGACAACTTTCGTCAAATATTGTTAATTGTTTCACATGGTGGTTCAATTCCTGTTATGTTGTCGCATCTTTATTATGTTGCGGTGCGTGGTGTTAAACCTCAGCATCGTTTTGCAGAAATCATGCTGAAGAAAACCGCCCTAATGCTGGCCCTGTTGCCGGTCTTTGCCCAAGCCCAAGTCCATTCGCTGAAGGATGCGGCGCAGGAAGCCATCAACTCGAATCCGGAAGTGCAAGCCAAGTGGCATGCCTTCATGGCCGCCAATGGCGAGCGTGAAGTGGCTGCCGGCGGCTATCTGCCGCATCTTGACGCGCAAGCCGATGTGGCGCGCGAAGAACATAACGAGCCCTTGCTGGTCAGTAACTACAATTCGCGCCAAGCTGGCCTCACGTTGACGCAGATGCTGTACGACGGCTTTGCCACCAGCAACGACGTGGCCCGGCTGGATCACAACCGGCTTGAGCGTCTTTATGAACTCTATGACACCTCCGAGAGCACGGTGCTCGACGTGGTGCATGCCCACCTCGACGTGTTGCGTTATCGCAAACTCGTGGCGCTGGCTGAAGACAATTATGTGCAACATCGCGCCGTCTATGACCAGATCCAGCAAAAAGCCAAGGCCGGCGTAGGCCGCCGGGTTGACCTGGAACAATCTGCTGGCCGCCTGGCACTGGCTGAAGCAAACCTGCTGACCGAAACTTCGAACCTGCACGACGTGAGCGCGCGCTACCAGCGCCTGGTGGGCGAAAAGCCGGCCAAGGAACTGGAAGAGCCGGCCAATCTGGAACACAGCATGCCGGTGGACGTGGTGTCCGCCCTGCATGAATCGAACAAGAACCACCCGGCCGTGCTGGCCGCCATCGAAGCGATCCGCGCTGCGGATTCCGAGCGCAAGGCACACAATGGCGCCTTCCAGCCGCGGGTGGATTTGCGCCTGAGTGCAGTTCACGGCACCAACATCGATAGCGAAATCGGTGTGACCAACGATAAGACCGCCCAGATCGTCCTGACCTGGAACCTGTTCAACGGCTTTTCCGACCGTGCCCGCCTGAAGCAGCTGGCCGAGCAGATCAATGTCGGGCGCGACATGCGAGACAAGGCTTGCCGCGACATCCGGCAAAACCTGGAAATCGCCTACAACGACGTGCGCAAGATCACTGAATTGCTGAGCTACCTCGACCAGCACCAGTTGTCGACCGAAAAAGCGCGTGATGCCTACCACCAGCAATTCGACATCGGCCAGCGTACCCTGCTTGACCTGCTCGACAGTGAAAACGAATTGTTCGAAGCAAAGCGTGCCTATATCGAAGCGCAATACGACCAGCAACTGGCGTTTGCACGTGTGCAGGCTGGCGTGGGCAACCTGTTCAAGAGCCTGGGCCTGATGCGCCGCGACGCCGGACCGCTGCCTGATTTCGGCACCCGCAACGACGAAACCGAAGCTACGCATTGCGAAGTCGAAGCGCCGGAAACCTATGTTGCCGACAAGAAGGACTTGAACGAACGCGCCGCCGAACTGCTGCGCGAATCAGCCCAGTTCACGGCCGACAAGCCTGCCACGGTATCGAAGGATGGCCTGGGTGCCGTCACGCCGGGCGTGACCATGCCAGCCGCTGCCACTGCAGGCCAGGCACAAGCCGTGGTTGCGGCACTCAATGCCTGGAGCCGCGCCTGGGCTTCGCGCGATGTGAATGGGTATATCGCTTCGTATTCGGTCAGCTTCCAGCCCGACAAGAAAACCACCCATGCAGATTGGGCCGCCAAGCGTGGTGCGCGCATCAGCGCCGCCAAGGACGTGACGGTTGAATTGACCGGCGTGAAGACCGAAATGCGCGACGCTACCCATGCATCGACCTCGTTCCATCAGAGCTACCATAGCGACAGCTATAACGACGGCGTGGACAAGACGCTGCAGTGGGAAGCGGTTGGCGGCAAGTGGGTGATTGTTGCCGAGACGGTGACGTCGCACTGATGTGTTTCAATTCGCCACTCCCGCATGGCGGGCGTGGCGGGTCCTCCGGCTCAAACCCGCTTCATCCAATCCATCAATTCCCGCTCCGGCATGGGCGCGCTCCACAGGAAGCCCTGCGCTTCATTGCACCCCATTGAGGCCAGCAGATCAAGCTGGCCGACGTTTTCCACCCCTTCTGCAATCACGGTCAGCCCCAGCGTGCGGGCCAGCGCCACCACGGTTGCGGCGATGGCTCGGTCGTCATCGTCGTCGGCGATGTCGCGCACGAAGGATTGATCGATCTTGAGTTTGTCGATCGGCATGCGCTTCAGGTAGCCCAGGTTGGAATAGCCGGTGCCGAAGTCGTCGATGGCCATCTTGATGCCGATGGTGCGCAATTCATCGAGCACGTCGATGATGCGGTCGGCTTCGTCAAGCACCATGCTTTCGGTGATTTCCAGCTCCAGCCGCGCCGGCGGCAGGCCGCTGGCCGACAGAGCCCGGCGCACCGCACCGAGCAGGTTTTCCGGCGCATGCAACTGGCGCACCGAGCAATTGACCGACACCGTCAGTGTTACGCCGCGCTCGCGGTACCAGCACATGCTGTGTTCGCACGCCTGCTGGATCACCCAGGCGCCGATTTCTTCGATGAGGCCGGACTCTTCGGCCAGTGGAATGAATTCCAGCGGCGAGATCAGGCCGCGCTTGGGATGGCGCCAGCGCAGCAGCGCTTCCACGCCGACGATGCTCTTGTCGCCCAGCGCCAGTTGCGGCTGGTAGTGGATTTCCAGTTGCTGCAGCGGCAGCGCCAGGCGCAGGTCGTGCATCAGGCGGATGCGGCGCTGCGCGGCGGCATTCATCTGGCGCGTATAGAAGCGGTAGCGGTTGCGTCCGCCTTCCTTGGCGCGGTACATGGCCATGTCGGCCGTGCGCAGCAGTTCATCGAAGTTTTCCGCGTCATGCGGGTACAGGCTGATGCCGATGCTGGGGCTGACCACCACGGTGCGGCCGTCGAGCTCGATCGGTGTGCGCAGCAGTTCAACGAGCTTGTCGGCCACCACGGCCGAAGCGGCATTGCCGGCGCCGGGCAGCACCAGCAGGAATTCGTCGCCGGAGAGGCGCGCCACGCTGTCTACCGCACGCACGGCCGAGAGCAGGCGGCAGGCCACTTCTTTCAACAGCAGGTCGCCCATGGCATGGCCCAGCGAGTCGTTGATGTTCTTGAAGTGGTCGAGGTCGAGGTAGAGCACGGCCGTGTCGCCATGCTGGCGCTGCGACTGGCGGATCGCGGCGTCGATGCGTTCGCGGATCAGCGTGCGGTTGGGCAGGCCGGTGAGTGTGTCGTAGAAGGCAAGCTGGCGGATCTGTTCGCTGGCGGCACGTTCGGCGCTGACATCGAGCCCGACGTAGACGTGGCTGGCAATGGCACCGGCGGCATTGCGCACGGCAATGGCGGTCAGGATGAGAGGGAAATTCCTGCCATCGCGGCTCTGGCATTGCACTTCGCCGCGCCAGTTGCCGGTATTGTTGAGTTCGGCGTGGATGGCGTCGCCCAGGTCGGCGGGCAGGCCGAGCGTGCCGCAGATGCCCAGGCCGGTGTTTTCGATGTCTTGCGCCTGGTGGCCGCTGATGTCGTAGAACGCACGGTTGGCCTGGGTGATGTGACCGCCGGCGTCGGCCACCAGCACCATGTTGCGCGTGTTTTCGAAGGCCAGCGCGGCCTGGCGCAGACGTTCCTGGTCGGCCCGTTGCGCCGTCACGTCTTGCGACACGCCGTGGAATTCCTTGGGCTTGCCTTTCTCATCAGGCAACATATGGCCCTGGCTGCGCAGCACGATCCATTCATGCCGGGCGTAATTCCATTGCCGGTATTCAAACATGAAGGGCTGGCCGGTCCGGAGGCTGTAGTCGCGGGCTTCGTTGAGCTTGTCGCGGTCGTCGGGGTGGATGCCGGCCAGGGTCTGGTCATAGCTGTGGGTGAGGCGCGCGTCTGGCGGCAGGCCGATGATGTCGGCCAGGTGGTGGCTGATGGTGAGCGTGCGCGTCTTGACGTCCTGGCTCCAGGTACCGAGGTTGGCCAGGTATTCGGCCGATTCGAGCATCAGCTTGTCGTTTTGCAGCGCGTGTTCCGCGGCGCGCGCCCGCGTGATGTCTTGCGTGAAGCCATAGGCCAGGCGCACGCGGCCATCGGGCCCGCGCACGAAGCTGCCGGTGGTTTGCACCGTCATCCAGTGTTGCTCCGCTTCGTTCCAGAAGCGGTATTCCACTTCCAGCGTATGGTCGCCGCGCATGGCCGCCACGAAGGCCGCGCGCGAGCGTTCCAGGTCGTCCGGGTGCACGCGTGCGCCGAATTCTTCGCGGGTGATGATAGTGTGGCCCGGCGGGAAGCCGAACATGCTGCGCAAGCCGGTGGCGGAAAAGTAGGTGCCGTTCTTTACATCCAGTTCCCAGCTCACCATGTGGCCGAAGGACTCGGACGCTTCGAGCAACTGGCGTTCGGAAAGCAATTGGTCGCTTACGTCGGAAAACGCCGTGACGTCGGCCAGTGTACCCAGCACGATCAGGTGCCCGGTATCGGGCGAGATGCGGCGGCTGCCGCTTTCTTCCAGTTGCAGGGTCCGGCTGCAGCCGTCTTCAGCCAGTACGCGGAATACACAGACCGTGCCGTCAAAGCCTTCAGCAAGGCTGGCAAAACGCTGCCGCACGTTGTGGCGCTCGGACGGCGCGATGCACTCGAGCAGGCGTTCGAGGGTATCGGTGGCGGAAGGCTGGGCCCAGGAGAGGATGGCGGCAGCGCGTTCTCCCAGCACCAGCTTGTGGTCGGTCAGGTCATATTCCCACCAGGTGGCGTTGCAGGATTGTTCGACGGCCTGCAGCCTGAGAGACAAGGCCGTGCCATCCAGCCCGCCATCGTCGTCCGGGCCGCCTGCAGCCGTGCGCCAGTCTTCGGCATGCACGGCGTGAAGTGCTGGGCTTTCCATTATTGTGTCCCACTTGCCAAACCGCTACGTTCTGCACTGGTATCACGTGCCAAAAACGCTTCCCCGCGGCCAACCGGTTGTCTAATTTTTGTGCGCCCCGGTTAATGCCAGCATGCAACGAAAACTCACGGGAAGCAAGGGCGGTTTGTAAATAGATGCTGGAAACAGACAATGCCAGCGCCGGCTTTTGTCAAAAAAGGGAATAGAGGCAGGAGAGATTTGTTGAAATACTAACGATGGCGCTGGAGGAATGTGAATCTCGCCTTGCTGATTCATCGTGGTGGTTAGTTCACCGGATGGAGGTAGCTATTCCTCTTGTCATACCCGCGCAGGAACGGCGCGCATGAGGTAGTGCCGGGAGAAGTTGGGCGCGCCAAACTGAGACAGCAGGCACTCAATCAAACCAGGGTGTTCTGCCCCTGCGTAATCGGCGTTACCGTCACGCTCACGCCCAGCAACTGGGTGCCGCCACCGAGCACGATGCCGCGCAAGGGCGTCACGTCGCTATAGTCGCGCCCCCAGCCCAGCGTGATGTGTTCATGCTGCACCAGGCAGCGGTTGGTTGGGTCGAAATCGACCCAGCCCGATTCAGGCGACCATAGCGACGCCCAGGCGTGCGAAGCGTCCGCGCCGATCAGCCTTGCCTGGCCCTCGGGGGGGTGGGTCAGGATATAGCCGCTGACATAGCGCGACGGCAGGCCGATCGCGCGCAGGCAGCCTATCATCAGGTGGGCGAAATCCTGGCACACGCCGCGCCGCCCTTCCATCACTTCATCGAGCGTAGTGTGGATGTTGGTGGCGTCTGGGTCGAATTCGAAATCGTCGGTGATGCGGCAGGTGAGGTCGAAGGCGGCGTCAAACAGCGGGCGGCCCGGGGTGAAGCTGGCCAGTGCATAGTCGCGCAGCGCTGCGTTGCACTGGATGTGCGGCGAGTTGTAGAGATATTGATAGGGATCGAGGTCGGCCGCGCCTTGCGATTGGCGCATCGCGGCTTGCACGTCTTCCCATGGTGCGCTGATGGCCAACTGCGGCAGTGTGGGGCGGGCAAACACCTCCACCACCGATTCGGCGCGCACGATGAGCGTCTGGTGCGGCACCGTCACGGTGAGCTTGCGCGTGGAATTGGCGAAATAATCGTAGGTCCCGCAGGCATCCTCCGGTGCGGGATCGACCTGGATCTGGTGCGACACGGTTTGCTGGTGCGCAAAATTGCGCGGGGTCAGGTGCAGGTATTGCTGCGACAGCGTGACCAGGCTTTGATAGCTGTAGTCGGTCTGGTGGATCACGCCATAGCGCGCCACCGGTTGCGCGGTGGCTGCAACCGGGGCCGATGCCGTGGTCCAGTGGTTCGGCTGCGCCTGCATCTGTTGCTGGCCAATTTGTGTGGCTTGCATTTGCAGCGGCGGCGGTTCATGGATCGGCGCCGGTGGCTGCACGTCGGGCGGTTGGGCCGGCGGCTCATGGATGGGCGGTGGGCCCGGCGGTGCCGGCGAGGGCGCAGGCTGCGGATCGCCCAAGGGCGGTTGCCCAGGTGGCAGAGGTGCCGGCACGGGGTCGCCTATCGGAGGCTGGTGCGGCGGTGCGGGGGGCGGCACCGGGTCGTGCGGCGGCGGGATCTCGGGAGGTGCGTGTAACTCGCTCATGCCTTGCGTACTCCGTATGTGTTGGCAGCGGTATAGCTGAAGAAGCGTACACCCATCTGTTCCGACAGCGTGTAGCTGGCCTGGTTGATGCGCACGATCAGGTCGATCAGGCGCGCATTCCCACATACGAGGTCTTCAGCATGCGAAAGTTCCCGCAGTTCGCGCATCAGCGGCACCAGCGCCTCTTCGCCGAAGCTGCCGTAACTGCCTGCAAGTTTCTTGAGGTACTTGATCAAACCCTTGACCTGGAACATGATCGAGCGCGGGTTGCTCTCGTCGAGCACCAACAGGTCGAGCACGCGTTGCCAGTCCGGCTGCGACATGTAGCGCGAGCGGTAGGTGACGATCGAATCCGACAATTCGAGCAGCCAGTCCAGGCTGCTGTCCGGCGCCACGGTCAGGGCACGTGCCAGCACCGTGCACAGGAATTGCAAGCGTTCGATGCGCCGGCCGCTGGACAGGAAGCGCCAGCCCTTGTCGCGCGTCATGCCGTCGGTGACGAAGCCGCCCAGGCCCATCAAGGCCGTCATCGATTCGTCCAGTGCGGCCAGTGCTGAAGCCGGCGAGGGATGCGGTTCGGCATTTTCCAGCCGTTGTGCCATCTGGTTCAGCGTGCGCCAGTTGTCGAGCGAGAGCCGTTCACGCAAGTGGCTGGCGATCTGGTGCAATTGCTGTTGCTGCATGGCCAGGCCGGGAACGTCAAGTCCGACGATGCTGTGCAACAGTGCCGCTTCCATGTCGGTGTCGGCCGCCATGGTATTCAATTCCAGTCCGGGAAGTTGCCCCTGGTTCTGGTCTTGCGCGCGGATGCGGAAAGCGATCTCGTCTTGCACCAGGTCGTAGCGCGCACACAGCCACTGGATGGCCGGCCATTCATTGCCGCGATATTGCGCCTGGCTGGTGAACATGTAATCCAGCGCAGCACGCGTCAGGCGGCACACGTTGTTGCAGCGTTCCATGTGGCGCCCGAACCAATACAGGTTTTCCGCTACGCGCGAGGATAAATGCGTGTCTTCGCGGATCAAGCCGCGCCCAGAGGGGCGGTGCAACAGGCTCACGTTGTCGACGCGGCCGGTGGTCAAGACCCAGGTGTCCTTGCTGCCGCCGCCGCGCTGCATCGCGATCACGCGCGCATCGACGCCGCTGGCGGTACGCGTCAAGCCGCCCGGCATGACCACATAGCCTTCCGGCGTGGCGCAGGCGAACACGCGCAAGCCGATGGCGGCAGCGCTCATGCCGCTGCCTTCAGTGTCTTCCTTCCACAGGGGGGCCTGCGACAGGCGCACGATTTCCTGCGCCACATAATGCTGCGGGTCGGCGCGCATGCGTCCAATCAGCGCTTCACGTTCCTCGCCTTCGAGATCTTCGCCGAACACCGGGTAGAGCCGCAATTGCGGGAAGGTCGGTTTGACGATCATGCTGTCGAGATGTTCGATGGTATGTTCAAGCGCCGCCGGCTCGCCGCACCACCAGGTGCCCACCGACGGCATCTTGAGCGGTTCGCCCAGGAAGTGCTCGCAGATGCTTGGCAGGAAGCCCAGCAAGGCGCCTGACTCGGGCAGGTTGGAGCCAAGCGCATTGGTCACCAGCACATTGCCACGCCGTACCGCTTCGACCAGGCCGGGCACACCCAGGGCAGAGTCGGCGCGCAATTCCAGCGGGTCGCAATAGTCGTCGTCCACGCGGCGAACGATCACGTGCACCTGCTGCAGGCCCGAGAGGGTCTTCAACAGTACGCGGCCGTTGCGCACGGTGAGGTCGCTGCCTTCAACCAATGGAAAGCCCAGGTAGCGCGCCAGGAAAGCGTGTTCGTGATAGGTCTCGTTGTAAGGCCCCGGCGTGAGCAGCACGATCAGCGGTTGTTCGTTTTCATGCAGCGGCGGGGCGCCTTGGGTTTCCGAATTGACTGCGCATTGCCGGCCCCAATGGGTCAGGCTGTCGCGCATGGCGGAAAAGAATCCGGCCAGGCGCTGCACACCCATGTCGCGGAACAGGTCGGGGAAGACGCGCGATACCACCACGCGGTTTTCCACGGCATAGCCTGCACCGGAAGGCGCCTGCATGCGGTCGCTGACGACCCACCACTGGCCATCGGGCGCACGCGCCAGGTCGACCGCGTAGAAATGTAGTGCCACTTTACCGGGGTGGCCGATGCCATGGCAAGGCCGCAGGAAGCCCGCATGGCCATGCACCAGTGCCGGCGGCAGCAAGCCTTCAGCCAACAGGCGCTGTTCGCCGTAGACGTCTACCAGCACGCGGTTGAGCACGTCGGCGCGCTGCTGCACGGCTTCTTCGATCAGGGCCCATTCGTCGGCCGGCAGCACGAAGGGCAGGGCGTTCAAATCCCAGGGGCGCAGCGCGCCGCGCGTGTCGTTGTAAATGTTGTAGGTGACGCCGTTTTCACGCACCTGGCGCGAAACCGATTCGACGCGCTGGCGCATCATATCCGGCGGTTCCGCTGCGAGGTGGTCGAGTACGGTCTGCCAATGCGGGCGCGGCTGGCCGGCGGCGTCCAGCATTTCGTCGTAGCGGCCGTCGGCTTGCGGGTAGAGGTTGAAGGGCGGGCTTTCCATGGTGCTGCGTCGGATTCTTCTTGGATTCTGGCTCTATGATGCCAGAGGGTCGAGCGGGGAGGGGGTGTTATTGGGGGATTTGTGGTGAATTTTGTTTGGTATTGGGATGGTTTCCCCATTTGCCCCCGAGGTTCGCTCTTCCGCTAGGAGAATCCTTCCCCTCTCACCTGCGCGGGAGAGGGGAAGTCGGCATCAGTGCTAGGCCCTAGCTACCCAGCCACCGCAAATCCAGCGTATGCGGAAAACACGGATTCAAGCCTTCTTCGCGCACCCTCATCGGCCCAGGCGTATGCCCATGCTCCCAGAACCGGGCAAAGCGCCGCGCCTCGGCCGCGTTCGCATTGACCGGCGAACCGGTTTCGGCCCGGCCGCCCGGATGGGCAACATGGTAGGTGCAACCGCCGATGGCGCGGCCGCTCCAGGTGTCGACCAGGTCGAACACCAGCGGGCCATGCGATTTGATCGTCGGGTGTAGCGCCGACCACGGGCTCCAGGCGCGGAAGCGCACGCCGGCCACATATTCGCCGGGGATGCCGGTCGGGTGGAGCGGCAGGCGCCGGCCGTTGCAGGTGACGATATGGCGTGTATCGGTCAGGCCGCGCACGCGCAGCTGCATGCGCTCTACCGAGGAATCGACATAGCGCGCCGTGCCGCCACTGCCCATTTCTTCGCCCAGCACGTTCCACGGCTCGATGGCCTGGCGCAGTTCCAGCTCAACCCCTTCATACACCACCGTACCATAGCGCGGGAAGCGGAATTCGATGAACGGGTCGAACCAGTTTTCGCCGAAATTGTAGCCATGCCGCTGCAGGTCGCGCGCCACATTACGGATATCCTGGGCCACGAAATGCGGCAGCATCCAGCGGTCGTGCAGCAGCGTGCCCCAATGCACCAGCTTGCCCTCATAGGGATTGCGCCAGAAACGCGCCACCAGCGCGCGCAACAGCAGCATCTGCACCAGGCTCATGCGCGCATGGGGCGGCATTTCGAAAGCGCGGAATTCGACCAGGCCCAGTCGGCCGGTGGGTCCGTCGGGCGAATAGAGCTTGTCGATGGAGAATTCGGAGCGGTGTGTATTGCCGGTCAGGTCCACCAGCAGGTTGCGCAGCAGGCGGTCGACCAGCCAGGGCCGGTCGCTTTCGGCGGCGCCGGGCAAGACCTGCTCCATCTGCTGGAAGGCGATGGCGAGCTCATACAGGTTGTCGTCGCGCGCTTCGTCCACGCGCGGCGCCTGGCTGGTCGGGCCGATGAAGGTGCCCGAAAACAGGTAGGACAAGGCCGGGTGGTTTTGCCAATAGGTGATCATGCTCTTCAACACGTCGGGCCGGCGCAGCATGGGGCTGTCGGCCGGTGTCGCACCGCCCAGCGTGGCATGGTTGCCGCCTCCGGTGCCGGTGTGGCGCCCGTCGTACATGAATTTTTCCGTGCCCAGGCGGGTCTGGCGCGCTTCTTCATAGAGCGTGGTGGTGACATGCACCAGCTCTTTCCAGTTCGAGGTCGGATGCACATTGACTTCGATCACGCCGGGGTCGGGCGTGACCGAGAGCAGCTTGATGCGCGGGTCGCGCGGCGGCGGGTAGCCTTCGATCCAGAGCCGCAGCTTCAAGCGGGCGGCGCAGTCTTCGATGGCTGACGCCAGGTCGAGATAGTCTTCGGCGCGGCGCAGGGGCGGCATGAAGACGTGCAGACGGCCGTCGCGCACTTCGACGCACAAGGCCGTGTGGATCACGTCATTGGCCGATTGCACGGGCCAGGTATCGGCCGGCGCTGCCAGTGGAACCGGCTTGACGACCGTCTTGCCGCCGGTGGGCTTTGCCGCAGGCGCCGCCGTCGCGGTTGTCGGAGCGAGCGGTGTCCTCGGTGCATAGGGGTCGAGGTCGAATTCCTGGTAGCGCTGGTCAGGTGCCACCCAGGGCAGTGTCGCCAACGGCAGGCGCAAACCGAGCGGTGAATCGCCGGCGATCAGGTAGAGCCGTTCCCGGCGCAAGGGCCAGCGGCCGCTTTGCCACTTGGGCTGGCCGGGGGCCGGCATGTCCAGTGCGCGCAGGGGCAGGGCATAGCCGGCCACGGTGCCCAGGCCGCGTTCGAGCAGGCGTGCCAGGCGGCGCCGCTCGTCGCCGTCTTTCAGGTCGGCCTTCATCGGGTCGACGTTGACCGGCAGGTTTTGCTCCAGTGCGGTGTAATGCAGCACGTCTTCATAGGCCGGGATCATGCTTCCCGCAGCCAGGCCGAGCGCACGTTCCAGTTCGTTCGAAAACCGTTCTGCTACCTCGGGGCCATAGCCGTCATTCTCGCCTTCGACCGCAAACAGCGAGGCATCGCGCCACAACGGCTGGCCGTCGTTGCGCCAATAGATATTGAATGCCCAGCGCGGCAAGGGTTCGCCGGGGTACCACTTGCCCTGGCCATAGTGCAGCAAGCCGCCCGGCGCGAAGTGGTTTTTCAGGCGATGCGCCAATTGCAGCGCCAGCTTGCGCTTGTTGTCGCCATGTGCTTCGGTGTTCCACTCGGGGCTGTCCATGTCGTCGATCGAGACGAAGGTCGGCTCGCCACCCTGGGTCAGGCGCACGTCGAAGGCTTGCAGGTCGGTGTCAACCTTGTGGCCCAGTGTGTCGATGGCCTGCCAGTCTTCTTCGCTATAGGGCTTGGTCACGCGCGGGTCTTCGTGGATGCGGGTGACGCGCATTTCATGCGAAAACTCGACCTTGGCTTCGTCGGCAAAGCCCGTGACGGGCGCGGCGGACGAGGGCATGGCGGTGCAAGCCAGCGGAATGTGGCCTTCGCCGGCCAGCATGCCGGAAGTCGGGTCCAGCCCGATCCAGCCGGCGCCAGGCACATAGACTTCGGCCCAGGCGTGCAGGTCGGTGAAGTCGACGGCGGTGCCGGCCGGCCCGTCGAGCGCCTTTACGTCGGCAGTGAGCTGGATCAGGTAACCCGAGACGAAGCGCGCCGCCAGGCCAAAAAGGCGCAGGATCTGCACCAAAAGCCAGCCGCTGTCGCGGCAGGAGCCGGAACCCTTTTCCAGCGTCTCTTCCGGCGTCTGCACACCGGGCTCAAGCCGCACGAGGTAGTCGGTCTGCTGTTCCAGGCGCTGGTTCAGCGCCACCAGGAAGTCGATGGTGGTCAGGTCGGGTTTGAGCACCTCGCGTTTGGCGGCCTCGAGCCAGGCTTTCAGCTTGGGGCCGGGGGCTTCGGCGCGGGTATAGGGCGCCAGTTCTTCTGCCAGCCTGTCGTCATAGCGGAAGGGGAATTTCTCGGCGCTGGCTTCGATGAAAAAGTCGAACGGGTTGATGACCGTCATGTCGGCCACGAGGTCGACCGTGAATTCCAGTTCGTCGGTCTGTTCCGGGAACACCAATCGCGCAATGAAATTGCCGTAGGGGTCTTGCTGCCAATTGATGAAATGGGCCTTGGGCTTGATGCCCAGCGAATACGACAGGATGGGGGTGCGCGCATGGGGCGCAGGGCGCAGCCGGACTTCATGGGGTGACAGGCCGACCAACCTGTCGTAGCGATAACTGGTCTTATGATGCAAAGCGACACGAATTGCCATGAAGAACGCCTTTCCTCTGAATGTCATACCATGTTGCGGCTATGCACAAATCATACCTGCAATTGCGCCTGCGACGTTGGAGTAATGAAAATGTCATTCTTTGTGCTCATCCTGTGCAGGTGGTACAGTGGAATGAAGCGAATAGGAGGACACCATGCATTATCTGTTGATTTATGAATTGGCCGACGACTATCTGCAGCGCCGGCAAGATTTCCGTGCTGCGCACCTGGAGCTGGCGTGGAAGGCCAAGGAAACCCTCGGCCTGAAGCTGGCCGGTGCGCTGGCTGAACCTGCCGACCAGGCTATCCTGATGTTTGAGTGTGACCAGCCGGACCGCGTGGAGTTCTTCGCCAAGGCCGATCCCTACGTAAAAAACGGCCTGGTCAAGAGCTGGAAAGTGCGGCCGTGGAACACCGTGGTGGGCGATGACGCCACGACGCCCACCCGCGTCGCCTAGGAGCCAAGGTGGATCAAGCGCAGGAAACCAAGGTCCAGGCCTGGGTCAAGGTGCTGGGCGCGCACGAAGTGCCGGTGCTGCGCCAGACCTTCCGCAGCATGGTTGACGCGCACAAGCGCATCGACTGGATCAATGCGCGCGAAATCACGCGCTTTGTGCTGCATGACCCGATGATGACGCTGCGCGTGCTGTCTTACCTGCATGAATCGGTGGGCAAGCGCCAGATGCAGGACATCACCACGGTGGGCAATGCCATCGTCATGCTGGGCATCAACCCGTTTTTCCGTCACTTCGAAAAGCTGGACGTGATCGAGGACGCGTTGAAGGCATATCCGCAGGCCATGCTGCAATTGATCCACCTGATCAAGCGTGCTCAGGTGGCGCAGCGCTGGGCCTTCAACTGGGCCACTTGGCGCTATGACAAGCGCGCCGAAGAAGTGGCCATTGCCGCGTTGCTGCATGATCTGGCAGAGATTGTGCTGCTGTGCTTTGCGCCGCAAAAGGCGATGGAAATCCAGACCTTGAAAAAAGCCAATCCCACAGCGCGCAGCGCGCAGATTCAGGAACATGTGCTCGGGTTCCATTTGCTCGACCTGCAGCTTGCTTTGTGCCACCACTGGCATCTGCCCGAACTGTTGACGCAATTGATGGATGACGACCACGCCGACAGTTCGCGCGTGAAAAACGTCAAGCTGGCAGTGGATCTGGCACGTCATTCCGCCAATGGCTGGGACGACCCGGCCCTGCCGGACGACTTCCGCGCCATCGAACAATTGCTCAACATCAGCCACGAGGAATTCATGTCCTGGGTCAAACCGAAAGACAAGGAAGAGTCATGAAGACTGCAGTCAAGTTTGCCGTACTCGCGCTGGTATTGGCAGCGGCCGGAGCCGTTCAGGCCTCCGGCGCGCCCTGGTATCGCTGGCAGAACCGTCTCAATCACACTTTGCTTTGCTCGAAGACATCGCCTGGGGACGTGTGGGACAAGTTTGACGGGCCATATTCGGATTTGCGCTGCCGCAAGGAAGGGGTGCCGCAGTAATGGTGCAACCGGGGGCGCTAAAGGCTGAAATACTTTATGGAAACGACGCAACCGAAGAATGGGAATTGGTTGCGCAGTTTGAAGTTGCGCCACGCGTGGAGCTGCACTGGGAAACGATGACGCCGGCGCAAGCCCTGGAACTGAAACAGGGGAAATGGCGGGCGTTCGATATATCAAATGGTGAAACCATTGAAATTCAAGTCATTTATGATGACGTACTAGGGCATATCACGATGCACGTCAGGCAGGGAGTGGAGCCCGTGGCAATGCTGATGGTGATGGCCATTGGTACTCCTCAAACAATTTTCCTCACGCGTGCAAACGCAACGATTGACATCAGATTTTATTGCGAAGCGGGTGTTGTGCACGAAACCAGGTAGGTAGATGGGCGGCATACTGACCGCCGAACTTGGAACAGCTCATGCTGACGCTCTAGGACGGCATTGAGTGTGGTTATAGTATCGACCTCGGACGTCCCTCCGGCACCAGTATTTATTCCGCAAAGCCTGAGAATTTTCGTGAAATCTTCGGGTTTTGTAAGCCTACCATTTGCCATAGAAGAAAATTCCTATTGCGAAGAGGAGAGGCGATGCCAACTACGGTATGGGCAGGGAGACGGCTTGACTCTATCACCTCCAGGGCCACGTTGCTCATGCTGCTGGCCTTGCTGCTGGTCTTTCCCTTCGTCGCGGCCAACTTCGGCAATTCCTGGGTGCGCATCATGGACTTCGCGCTGCTCTACACCATGCTGGCGCTGGGTTTGAATATCGTGGTGGGTTTTGCCGGCTTGCTTGATCTTGGCTATGTGGCCTTCTATGCCACGGGGGCTTATCTGACAGCCTTGTTGGCTTCGCCGCAGTTTGCTCTGACGCTGGAGTCATTGACAGAGCGTTTTCCGGCTGCGGGCGCGGTGCTGCTCAACTGGTTCGGGTCGGAGGTGGCGCAGAATGGCTTGCACCTGCCGGTGTGGGTGGTGGTGCCATTGTGTGCGGTGGCGGCCGGTGCGTTGGGCGCTTTGCTGGGTGCGCCCACGCTTAAGTTGCGCGGTGATTACCTGGCCATGGTGACGCTGGGTTTTGGTGAAGTCATCCGGCTGTTGATCGTCGGCCTCAATCGTCCGATTGACGTGACCGGCGGCTCGGACGGCGTCAACATGATCGACCCTGTGAGTGTGTTCGGCATGTCGCTGCATGGTGAAGCGGGTGCACATGGTAACCTGCAATTCGGCAGCTATAGCATGCCTTCGGTGAATGCCTATTATTTCCTGTTTCTGGCGCTATGCATCGCCATCATTTTCGTGACGTCGCGCCTGCACCGCTCACGCCTGGGGCGGGCATTCATTGCCATTCGTGAAGACGAGATGGCGGCCAAGGCGATGGGCATCAATGCGCGCAACGTCAAGCTGCTGGCCTTTACCATGGGGGCCTCTTTCGGTGGCGTGGCGGGCTCGATGTTCGCGTCGTTCCAGGGCTATATCTCGCCGGAATCGTTTTCGCTTAGCGAGTCCATCACCATTCTGGCGATGGTAATCCTGGGCGGCACGGGCCATGTGCCCGGGGTGATACTGGGGGCGGTATTGCTGGCAGTGTTGCCGGAAATCTTGCGCCATCTGGTCGAGCCGATCCAGCTTGCAGCCTTTGGTGAAATATTGGTGCCGGCAGAGATTTTGCGTGTCACCATGGTCGGGGCAGCGATGATGATGGTGATGTTGACGCGGCCGGCGGGCTTGTGGCCCAAGCCGGCACACGAAGCCTAGCGCTATGCCCAAAGGGCGCAGTCGTTTCATGCTTGCAATGCGTGCGTCTGGAAATCCCGATCCTGGAGCGGGTTGCATGCTTATTCGCTGTAGCGCAACACCAATATATCGTTGTCGCCTATGGCTTGCTTCAACATGTCCTGGCGCGCCGGGGCGAATTCGTCGCGGTAGATGGATTGCAGCAGGTCCATGAGTGTCCGGGTTTCTGGCTCATCGAGCGCGCGTGTCCTGGCGTAGGCCAGTTTCGAGGCCCCCATGCCGATCAGCACATAGCCAAAGTTTTCTTCCAGATGCTTGGCCAGCACGTAGTTTTCAAACGGACTGAGGTCGTCACTGAAGTAGCCGTTGGGAAAGACCATCACGGTTTCATAGCCGTGGGCCAGCGGGGCCTTGAGCACACGATGCGGTTCGTCCATGATGGCGAACAGGTTCCTGCCTGCTTCAATCGGGTTGAATTGCTCTTCCGGATCGCCAAACAGACTGATTCGCTTGGCCATGACGTCGTCCATGGTCACATCGGCCAGGCGCTGGTAGAAAGCGGCCATGCGGAAGGGGAGTTCCGCGGGTGTGCTTAGGTAGCCCTTGTGCTCACCGTCTTCGAAGCAGTCCGGAGGCAGGTGCGAGAGGTCCTGCCCTTCGGTGTCGTCCAGGTCGTGGTAGTCGACAGCATGCATGGAGGTGTAGCATGACTGGCCGTAGTCATCGAGCATGAACAGGAAGGCATGGCCGGGGTGGGCAGCTTTCAGGACATGCCAGCATTGCAGGATGTCGCCGTCCATGTCGCGCAAGAGATAGCTCTCGCACACAAAGCTGTATCTGCTATTGGTATCCGGTTCGAGTGTCATGGGTTCTCATTGCATCTGCGCCTGCCGGGGCGGCCTGTGCATTTCAATCAGCGTTTCGAACTGCGGCGCCGATTGCGGTTTGGCGAACAGGTAGCCCTGGCCCTGGTCGCAGCCGAGGTCGATCAGCTTGCGCCGTATCGTTTCGGTTTCGATGCCTTCTGCAGTGGTGACGAGGTTGAGGCTCTTGGCCATCTGGATGATGGCGTTGACGATGGCGTGGTCGGGCTTGCTTTCTTCGAGGCGGCGCACGAAGGATTGGTCGATCTTGATCTTGTCGACTTCGAAGCGCTGCAGGTAGGCCAGGTTGGAGTAGCCGGTGCCGAAGTCGTCAATCGAAAGCTTTACGCCCAGCGCCTTGAGTTTTTTCAACGACTCGATGAATTCTTCCGGGTTCTGGATCAGGGTGGATTCAGTCAATTCCAGTTCCAGGCAGGCCGGGTCCAGGCCCGACAGTTCCAGCGCGCGGGCCACGATGCCTTCGATATTGCCGCGCCTGAATTGCACCGGCGAGAGGTTGATGGCCAGCACGAAGTCGGGCGCGCCCATGTCTTGCCAGACACGCATCTGCTGGCAGGCTTCCACGATGACCCATTCGCCGATTTCCACGATCAGGCCGGAGCGTTCCGCCGCGGGGATGAAGCTGGCCGGCGGGACCATGCCTTCTTCCGGGTGCTGCCAGCGGATAAGCGCTTCGGCACCGACCATGCGGCCGGTAGCCATGTCGACCACGGGCTGGTAGTGCAGGATGAATTCGCCGCGCGACAGCGCCAGCCGCAGGCTGGATGTGAGCTGCAGGTTTTGCACGATGTTCGAATTCATCGCTTCGTCATAGAAGCGGTACATGTTGCGCCCCGATTCCTTGGCCTGGTACATGCCGATGTCGGACAGGCGCAACAGTGTTTCGAAGTCTTGTGCGTCGTCGGGGAAGATGGCGATGCCGATGGAGCAGGAACTGGATATCTGCATGTCGCGCACGGCAAACGGCTTGGTCAGCGAATCGAGGATGTGGCTCGCTGCCGTGGACACGGCGTTGATGTCGTCTACGTCGGTCAGGCCGATGAGGAATTCATCGCCGCCCTGGCGGCTGACGATGTCGGAGGCGCGCACGGCGTGCGACAGCCGGTGCGCCACTTCGCGCAGGAATTCGTCGCCGGCCGAGTGGCCCAGCGTGTCGTTGACCTGCTTGAAATTGTCGAGGTCGACGAACAGCAGCGCGATGCGGCGGTTGCGCCGTCGTGCCTGGACGATGGTTTGCTCCATCAGTTCTCGCCCCAACAGGCGATTGGGCAGGCTGGTGAGCACGTCGTGCTGCGCGAGGTAGGCCAGGCTGGCGCGCGACTGGTGCACGCGTTCGACTTCTTCGCGCAGGCGGCGTAGCGCAGTGTGCAGGTCGCGCGTGGTGACCCAGACGGCCAGGCCGCTGACGGTGAGCATGACGATGGTATCGATGGTGCGATTGACGGGGTCGCCCATAGCCGTGAACACGTGCCAGCCTGCCAGGCCGGCATAGGCGACGAACAATACGGAGATGATGATCAGACCGAACAGCATAAAGAATTGCATGCGCCGCAGCAGCAGCCCCGCCATGATCAAGAGGCAAGGGAAGGCGAACAGAGCGGAATCGTAGATGCCTTCATTGATCCAGGTCAGGAAGCTCAGCATCAGCACCAGCGACGCCAGCAGCACCGGGTTGGCCTGGCGGCGGCGCTTGTGGTTCAGCACCAGGCTGATCAGCACGGCGATCATGCCGGCGATGAGCACCCAGCACACCAGCCATTCGTGGTTGTAGAGGCTGGTGATGAAACGCACGGCCAGCCCGATCTCGGCAAATCCGGCGATCTGCACGAAGCGGCGCGCGCGCAGCTCGGCTTCGGTGTCGAAGTCCGGCTTGTCGAAGGCTTCCGTGAGGTGCGGGCGGGGCTCCATGGTCCTCGGGTTCTCGCTGGCGGTCGACTCATTCTAGCGTAGTCCTTTGCCAGATGGCACAATGTTGCAAGAGAACGTTTCAAAACGGACATGGCGTTGTTGCCGCGCCTTGCCGTGCAATAGCACTGTCTGCGTCGCGGCGCCTAGCCCTGCCCATTTTGAATCGCTCTCAAAGCAACAGGCAAATCTGATAACGAAAAATGGAGCAATAAGTGAGCGATTTCCCAAATGACATCTATACCGAGCCAAAAGCCGACGTCAACACACTGAACAACCTGGGCCCGCTGACAGCACTGGCCGGGGTGTGGCAGGGCGAACGTGGTCTGGATGTCAAGCCCAAGGCCGACGGCCCGCGCAAGCAGGCCTATGTGGAAAAACTGGAAATGCAGCCGATCGACCCGGTGACCAACGGCCCGCAACTGTTGTATGGCTTGCGTTATTACATACACATCGTCAAGCCGGAACAGGTCAAGACTTACCACGAGCAGGTTGGTTACTGGCTGTGGGAACCGGCCACTTCGACCGTGATCCAGACCCTGACCATTCCGCGCGGCCAGACCGCCATGGCTTCAGGCGTGGTGGCGCCGGACGCGAAAAGCTTCGAACTGGTGGCCACGCGCGGCCTGGAAACTTATGGCATCTGCTCGGTGCCCTTCCTGGAACATGCCTTCCGCACAACGGAATACTGCATCAAGGTGGAAATCCATGAAGATGGATCGTGGACCTATGACGAAGACACGGTGATGCAGATCAAGGGCCGCGACGAACCGTTTCATCATACGGACAAAAACACCTTGTTCAAGGTGGCCGAGGCGACGCCGAATCCCTTGGCGCGCTGAGGGTTACGCCTGAATTCAGCTTAGTACGCAGCAGGCACACCGGAAATGCTGCCGTCGTCGGCAACCGGCCAGCGCTCAAAGTCGTCCCAATCGAAGTCGACCTTGTAGCGCGCGTCGGCCGCGACGCGTAACAGCAGCACGCCATGAGTCTTGCCGAACAGCTTGATCAGGGCTTCGGCTTTCTCGTCCATTGTATTCATGGCATGCAGTGCTTGCGGGCCCGCTGCGATGTCGATGCGCCTCGGGCCGGCGCTACCGCTGCAGCCGGCACTGGACGCCTTGCCTGAGTCATTACATTGGAAACGATAGAAGGCATCGCGCCAATCCTTGTCGGCTTGCGGCGCCAGATCGAACAGCAGGTGTGACATTTCCAGGATCAGTGCAGAGGCCCGCTGGTTCAGTTCGCGCTGGGCCACGTCCTTGGGCACGGCGACCACCAGCGGTTCGGTGGTCAGCCCGACCATGCGGAACATGACGTTCCGTATGCGCATGAAGAGGTTTTTTGGTGGTGGAGTCTCGTTGCTCATTCGTGGATTGTTTTCAGCCCGCCTCCCGCGGGGAGTTTGTTGTCAGGTTTTCTTTAATGGCGGCAGGGGAATGAATTCGTCATCGCCTTCCACCTTGCCCATGCGTTGTGCTTCCCAGTCGGCGGCCGCTTGTTCAATGCGCTCCTTGCGGCTGGAAACGAAGTTCCACCACATGAAACGGTGGCTTTCCAGCGGTTCGCCGCCGATCACCATGAAGCGGCGTGCACCGTCGGCGTCGATGCGCACCGGGGTGCCCGGTTGTAGAACCGCCAGCGTGGCAGCTTCGATGGTTTCGCCATCGATGTTGAGCGTGCCATCGAGCGGGTAGATAGCCATTTGCTGCGCCAGTGCGGGCAGCGTGAAACTGCCCTGCGCCAGCTTGACGTCGAGGTAGAGCGTATCGGAAAAGGTCTTGACCGGCGAGGTCGCGCCGAAGGCATGGCCGATCAGCACGCGCACCGTGGCGCCGGCTATCGCCAGGCTGGGAATGTCGGCCGCCGGTGTATGGCTGAATGAAGGCGCGGTCTCTTCATGTGCGATCGGCAGCGCGGCCCAGAGCTGGATGCCGTGCATGCCGTATTGGGCGTCATGCAAGTCTTCCGGTTCGCGCTCGGAATGCACGATGCCGCTGCCGGCCGTCATCCAATTGATTGCACCGGGCTCGATGCGTTGTTCGGAACCCAGGCTGTCGCGGTGCATGATCGCTCCATCGAACAGATAGCTGACCGTGGCCAGGCCGATATGCGGGTGCGGGCGCACGTTGTTGCCTTGGCCACGCTCGATGGTGACGGGGCCGAAGTGGTCGAAAAACAGGATCGGGCCAACCGCCTGGCGCAGGCCTGCAGGCAAGAGGCGGCGCACGATGAAGCCGCCGCCGAGGTCATGCTCGTGACCCTTGAGTTTTTGCACGACGCTCATGCCAGCCGCCCGACCTTGGTGGTGACTTCAGTCGTGACCGTGGTCATGAGCTTGTGCACCGGACATTTTTCGGCAACGGTTTCGAGTTCGTACAATTGCGCATCGGTCAATTCGCCGCCGATGGCCAGCGTGGCGGCCAGGCGATAGGTGCCGTGGCGTTCTTCCGAGGCGTCGCGTTCAATGGTGGTCTGGATGTCGCCAACCGGGATGCCTTTTTTGTTGGCATACCACAAGATGGTCAGGGCCTTGCAGGCGCCCAATGCTGCGTCATACAGGTCGTGTGGGCTCGGGCCGGCGTCGGCGCCGCCTTCTTCCTGCGACATGTCGGCCGTCAGCGTGTGTGCGCCTATGGTGATGGTCTGGCGCGTGGCGCCGGCTTCGCTGCGTTTTACGGTGATGGTCACAGGCTTGGCTCCGGAAAGGGACAAGCCATTTTACCTATTTCTTTGCGCGGTGGTCGCTGATTCCCCGCTGATCTTGCTGCTGTGACTTATTGCCAAGGCTTAATGGTACGGCTCATTGATATGGATTACCGAGCTTGATGGAGCAAGCCTTGCCTTCGTCTGCGCATTGCTCGATGGCGGCGCTACGCAGCGTCCATTGCGGGTAGGTGCGCAGGGCAACCAGGGCACGGCCGTACCACAGGCGATTGACGCTGCGCACGGTCTTGTCGCCCGCGGAGCACAGGTGCACGCCGGAACGGTTGCGGCGCACGATGGCGGAGCCGAATACCAGGGACTGATTGTGATTGCCTGCCTTGGTCAGCGGGTGCTGCTCCATGCACGACTTCAATTGCGCGCTCGCATCGGTCGGCTTGTCGTTGCACACCTTGCTGGCTTGGTGTAGGCGGGGCTTGGCTTCGGTGTGGGCGACGTAGATCATGATCTTGGTATTCCTGGGCTTGGCCATGTGACGGTGGTGCGTCGAGGTTTTTTGAACGTGGGCGAAGTGTAAGCCGGGGCACATGGCTGCGCCATACCATATTCATGGGGTTTTGGTGGATGCCTTGATTTGGGTATGAAAATTTTCGTGCGTAAAGGATGGCGGTACTAATTCGCATCCTTCATCCCTCAACAAACCGCGCCAACTCTTCAGACGTCCCCTGCGGAAAGGCCTCTTTTAAAAAACCAAGAAAAGCTGAAACCCGAATGCTGAGCAAGCGCCGCGAAGGGTAGAGTGCCCATAGTGCAATCTCCGGCCCCTCCACATCGCCCCAGGCCGCCAACGTGCCACCAGCCAGGTCGTGGCTCACCAACGACAATGGCAGGCGCGCTGCGCCGACGCCCAGCCTGACCGCATCGCGCACCATGAACAATGATGACAACCGCAGCACGGGCTCGATGTTGATGCTGTCCGGGCCGGCAGCGGAGGTGAAATGCCAAAGCCCGTTTTGTTCGCCGGCACCACGCACCACAGCCGGTACGCTAGCGTTATCTGTCGGTCGTTTCAAACCCGGGTGCGCCACCACGACCAGCCGGTCGCGCAAAAAAATCCGGCCGACGAGATTCTCGTCAGGGTCCGGGTTGACGCGGATCACCAGGTCATAAGCTTCATCGACCATGTCGACCGGGCGGTCTTCGCTGGTCACTTCCAGCCGCACCTCGGGGTATTGCCTGGCGAAACCGGCAGCCAGCTTGCCCATGGCGGCTTGGGAAAAGAGCAGGGGCGCGCTGATGCGCAACAGGCCGCGTGGCGTTTCTCCGCCGGTTGCGATTGTCGCTGCCGCTTCGTCAATTTCACTCAACAGCGCCGCTGTGCGTTCGTGGAGTGCCCGGCCTTCCTGGGTGAGCTTCAGGGTGCGGGCTCCACGCTCGAGCAGGCGCAGGCCCAGGCTGGCTTCCAGCTCCGCCACACGGCGCGATAGCGTGGCCTTGGGACGGCCTGTGGCGCGGGCAGCACGGCCGAAGCCGCCGTGGCGGGCGACGAGGTTGAAGTCGGTCAGGGCAAGCAAGTCCATATGTTCCACCAGTGAGACAGTATGTCTAAATATAGCATCTATCGGATTGCTGGTGAGACTCCTATGATTGAACTGTCTTTCAACAACAACCAAGGAGAAATACCATGACTATCCTCGTTACAGGCGCTACCGGCCGTGTTGGCCGCCAGGTCGTTGATCAATTAGTCCAGCGCGATGCACAAGTTCGCGTGCTGGTTCGCGATCCCGCAAAAGCCGGCTTTCCCGCGGGTGTGGACGTGGCAAAAGGCGACATGCTCGACGTCGATTCGCTGCGTGCCGCCTTCACCGGCATCAAGACGCTTTTCCTGCTTAATGCCGTTGCAGGCGACGAATTCACCCAGGCGCTCATCACGCTGAACATTGCCCGCGATGCCGGCGTGGAGCGGGTGGTATATCTGTCGGTGATCAAGGCCGACCGTTTTGTGAACGTGCCGCACTTTGCGGTGAAGTCGGGTGCGGAACGGATGATCGAGCAGATGGGCTTCGGCGCCACGATCCTGCGCCCGGCTTATTTCATCGAGAACGACCTGACGGTCAAGGACGTGATTGCCAACCACGGCGTCTACCCCATGCCTATCGGCGGCAAGGGTGTGGCGATGGTCGATACGCGCGACATTGCTGAAGTGGCCGCCATCGAACTGATCCGCCGCGACCGCGCAGCGGCGAAGCTGCCCAGCGAAACCATCAACCTGGTTGGCCCGGACAACCTCACCGGTGCCGGCGTGGCCGCGATCTGGTCCGAGGCATTTGGGCGTCCGGTGGCTTATGCCGGCGACGATCCATCAGGTTTCGAGCAGAACCTGGCCAACTTCATGCCGAAGTGGATGGCGTATGAAATGCGCCTGATGGTGCTGCGTTATGTGAACGACGGCACGCCGGCGGAAAGTGGTGACGTGGAGCGCTTGACTCGCCTGTTGGGGCGACCCTTGCGTTCTTACCGTGACTTTGTAGCGGGTGTGCTTTCTGCCGCTTGAGGATGGGGCTTGGTAAATACGTGTTGCTGCGGAATAGCGTGCGCCGAATGGCGCGCGCTATTCCGCGCATGTGCTGTTGTTACTCGGTTTTGTTTTTCTTGTCGATCTGAATCGTCGCGCACATGGCAAAATATCCCGTCGTCATTCGATGTTTCCGGCTTCAAGCGTGTGGCGCATGTTCACCATGATGTTTTTGGCCGTAACGCGTTAAATGTATCTGCCGGTACGCAAGGCAGATCGTTCTTTGAATGTTCTGCACCTTAACCACCCTTGGGCAGGGCCGCATCCAACTCGGCGAAATGTGTAAAAAAGTGCCAAACTGATGCATTGAGATTTTCGTCGTGAGGACACACCATGTTACAAATTTCTCGTCATACCCTTGGCCGTTTCTCGCTGGTTATTGCCGTTGCTGCGCTGTGCGCGAACCTGGTCGCCTGTGGCAGCATGGACCGTCATCAGGCCAGCCTCGATAACCAAAACCAATTCACTCCCGACTGGAGCGCAAACGCGAGGCCGCTGTTCTACCATGGCATGGGGCGCGACCCCGGCTATAACATCTGGCAGGTGCCGAACAACCTGCCCAACGGCACCTATCGTGTGATCGTACGCAAGAAAGGCCCTGCGGGTGACAAAGCTGAATTGGTCGATGGCCAGCGCTTTGAAATTGACGCAACCAGGAAGGACGTCTATCTGAATATCCCGACGAACTATGTCGACCCCGAAGCGCTGGGAGAGAAATATATCGTCGGACTTGATGGCGCGGCGACGAAATAACACTTGCGGCTGAATTGCTGGTGCCTGAAATTTCCGGTGCCGTTACGGAGCCCATGTTTCCGGGGTATTTCACTTTGTGTTGTGCCATGTTGCGCGCGTATGCGTTGGTTCTGCCGGTCCCATGAAAGGTCCGGCTTGATCGTTTAATCAATGAGTCGAAGGATGTCTCGCGAATGACCAACCAATCCATCCCCACCTTGCTGGTGACAATCGAGGCTTACCTGCAAAGCGAGCGTCCGGATTATTTTGCACGCCTCATGGCCGGTGCATCGAGCGAACAGTTGGCTGCATTCGAAAGCCGTCTCGGCATGACCTTACCTTCCGCATTTCACGAACTCTATCGCTGGCGCAATGGACAGGACCCGAATTGTTTCGAGGGCCTGTCGGGCAACCAGGAATTCATGGGGCTGGGAGACATACTTGAGACCAAGGAAATGCTGGACGACATGATCGGCACCGACTTTGACGAACCCACCTGGTGGCGCCGGGGATGGGTTCCCTTCCTCAGCAATGGCGCAGGCAGTTACCTCTGCATCGACATGCAGGCCGAAGACGATGGCGCGCCTGGGCAATTGATCGAGTTCTGGAAAGCCGATGCCGACAGGCCGATTACTTATCCAAGCCTGGCGCAGTGGCTGAGCAGATTGGCAGCCAGCATGGACGACGGCACCTATGAAGTGTTTTAAGACCGCCGTATTGGCACTCCCAAATCGCCGCCAGGATCAAAGTAGCGCGGCCTCGCATGCATGGGGCCGCGAGCAGAATGAAAGGGAGTAAGGCAAAATAGCGGCTCGGAACTCTGCACGACAGCCGCAGGCATGACATGACCCGGACATAAGCAGGACATGAGCAGGACATGAGCGGGCATGGCCGCGCTGCGGGCGAGCTCTGCAATCCAAACAATGAAGGGTGCCAGTGAAGTCAATCATTTCAGTCAAAGGGCTGACCAAGACCTACGCGTCCGGATTCCAGGCCCTGAAGAATATCGATCTGGAAATTCCGCGTGGCGACATCTTCGCCTTGCTGGGCCCCAATGGCGCCGGTAAAACCACACTGATCAGCATCATCTGCGGCATCGTCAACCCGAGCCAGGGCACGGTGACGGCCGATGGGCATGACGTGGTGCGCAACTTCCGGGCGGCGCGTTCTGCCATCGGACTGGTGCCGCAAGAGCTTGCCACCGACGCATTCGAGTCGGTTTGGGCGACCGTCACTTTCAGCCGCGGCATTTTCGGCAAACCACCCAACCCGCAGCACATCGAGAAGGTGCTGCGCGACCTCTCGCTATGGGACAAGAAGGATGCAAAAATCCGCGAATTGTCGGGCGGTATGAAGCGTCGCGTGATGATCGCCAAGGCCTTGTCGCATGAACCGACCATCCTGTTCCTAGATGAACCTACCGCCGGGGTGGACGTGACCTTGCGGCGCGACATGTGGCAGATGGTGCGCGGCCTGCGCGAGCGCGGCGTGACCATCATCCTGACTACGCATTACATCGAAGAAGCCGAAGAGATGGCCGATCATATCGGTGTCATCAACAAGGGTGAAATCATTCTGGTGGAAGACAAGTCGGTGTTGATGGCCAAGCTGGGCAAGAAGCAGTTGACGCTGCATTTGCAGGCGCCGCTGGCTTCCATTCCTGCTGGCCTGGAAGGCTTTGCCCTGACGCTGGGCGCGGAAGGGCATGACTTGATTTTTACCTTTGACGCACAAAACGAGAAGAGCGGCATTGCCGAGCTGTTGAAACGCCTGGCCGAGCAGGGCATCGGCTTCAAGGACCTGCAGTCCAGCCAGAGTTCGCTGGAAGATATTTTTGTGGATTTGGTGAAAGCATGAATCTGAACATTTACGCGATCCGCGCCATTTATGGCTTTGAAATGGCGCGCACGCGCCGCACCATGATGCAAAGCATTGCTGCGCCTGTCATTTCGACGGTGCTGTATTTCGTGGTGTTTGGCGCGGCCATTGGCGGGCACATGGGCAAGGTGGCCGACGTGAGCTATGGCGCCTTCATCATTCCCGGCCTGGTGATGATGTCCCTGATGACGCAGAGCATTTCCAATGCGTCTTTCGGAATCTACATGCCGCAGTTTTCCGGCACGATCTATGAAGTCTTGTCGGCACCCATTTCGGCGGTGGAGATTGTGGCGGGCTATGTGGGGGCGGCGGCCACCAAGTCGATCATCCTCGGCGCACTGATCATGATCACGGCTTGCCTGTTCGTGGATTACCAGATCGCCCACCCGGTGTTCATGCTCGCCTTCCTGGTGTTGATCGCCGCCACCTTTTCCCTGTTCGGTTTCGTCATCGGCATCTGGGCCGACGGTTTCGAGAAGTTGCAGATCATACCCTTGCTGATCATTACGCCCTTGTCTTTTCTGGGCGGCAGCTTTTATTCGGTGCCCATGCTGCCGGCCGGCTGGCAAACCGTGGCCCTGTTCAACCCGGTGGTGTACCTGATCAGCGGCTTTCGCTGGAGCTTCTATGGCACGGCAGACATGCCGGTTGAAGTCAGCCTGGGTGTGGCCCTGGCCTTTCTGGCGGCATGCCTGGCGATGGTGTACTGGATTTTCAAGACAGGCTACAAGCTCAAGCGGTAGTAACCGCGGCGTTTCAGCGCTTCACCAGTTCCACACGGCGGTTCTTGGCCCGCCCGTCTTCCAGCCGGTTGTCTGCAATCGGCACTTCCTGGCCAAAGCCGCGCGCCGTCAGGCGTGATGCATCGATGCCTTGCTTGATCACGGCCTGCATGACGGCCTTGGCGCGTTCCTGCGACAGTGCCTTGTTGGCCGCGGCGGAACCGACGTTATCGGTGTGGCCGTCGATGTAGATCTTCAAGTCGGGCTTGGCTTTGAGCAAGCCCACGATCTGCGCGACCACGGGTTCGCCATCGGGTTTGATTTCCGCCTTGTTGGTGTCGAAATTGACATACAGCGCAACGAAACCGATCTTGTTGATGGTGTCATACATTGCGTCAGCCGAGATCAATTGCTGGCGCACGGCCGGTTCGATGAAAGTCAAGCTGTAGTGGTGCGCGTGGTTGCCTTCCGGACGGACGGCGACATAGATGTCACCATTGGCGCGCGAGAGTTTGAACATGCGGGCGTCGAAATTACCGTCAGTTTCGTTGAGCGCAACGGCCCCGATGGCCTTCAAGGCAGTAGCGTAGTTGGCTGCCACTTCCCGCGGCGTGATTTCCTTGTCGCTGACATAGCGGATATAGGTGATCTTGCCTTCGGCATGGAAGGGCAGGTCGGGCTGCTTATTGCGACCGAGCTTTTCGTCGAACACGTCATAGTCGTGCACGTAATATTCCATGATGGTGTAGCCGGGCAGGCGCGGCACGAGCGGATGATCTTGCCCCTTGTCGGCAGGGGAGTCGGCCAGGGTAATCAAGGGAATTGACAGCAACAGCGAAGCAAAGAGTTTTTTCAGCATGGTAGGGGCTTGGGTGAAAACAGAAATCGAGATGACTATAGGTGGCTCGAATTAACGCACCATAGGTGTCGCTCGTCGGGTGATTAGTCAAAATCAATCATCACGATGGCGTGAAGTTATAATTATTGCATGGATTTCATTTCTCCATTATCTTGACCACTATCTTATGTTGGCGTATCCGGTGGCGCATATTTGGAATGAGCTATACCAAAAGGGGCGGCAGAAGACCCCAATTTGAGGTTTTCTCAAGTTGGCGTTACTTCAGCGTCAGTAGACCGACAAACTACTTCGTGGGCTTGGCTAGCGGATGAACGGGCAAGAGCTGTTCTTGATTTTTCTGGTATTGGCCGGCGCAGCTGGTTGTGAGTTGCTGCGGGTGCGAGGCCGAACCGGGCTTGCATTTGGGTTTCTGCTTGGATGCGCGGCGATTGCCGGCTTTCTGGCGGTGCGCTGGAACATTGCGAGCGGGCTATAGCCCGATCCCGCAATGCTCCCTTGATGGCGTTACTGACGCAGCAAACCAAACACCTTTTCAATTGCCTTGCTGCCGCTACCCATCGGGTCTTGGCGGATATTCTTTTCTTCTTCGGCGATCATGCGATACAAGCCTTCGAGCGCACGCGCCGTGACGTAGGCTTCGACGGTCTTTTCTTCATCGGGCACGCCGCCGAAGCGGCCGGCACGTTCCATGATGTCGTCATAGCGGCGCGCCAGGCCAACGCGGTCGGTGACGCCTTTCACTGTGGGCATGAACTTCACATAGAGGTCGGTCGAAGTCTTTTCGCGGAAGAAATCGGTGACCGAGGTGTCGCCACCGGTCAGGATGCGCTTGGCGTCGCTGAGCGTCATTTTACGCACGGCTTCAACCAGCAGGTTTTTGGCCATGGGCACGGCGGTTTCTGCCGCATGGTTCATCTGCACTTCGAGTTCATCGAGTTGTGGCCCCTTGCCGGCCATTTTCAGCAGCGGCTTGGCTTTTTCCAGCACGGACGGCAGATGGATCTTGACCTTGTCGTTCGAAAGGAAGCCATTCTCCACGCCAAGCTGGTCAACCGCGACAGTTGCACCCTTGTCGAGCGCGGCGCGCAGGCCGTTGCCGGCTTCCTGGTTGCTCAAGTCGTCGAAGGAAAATGCACAGGCCAGGCTGGAGACGGCCAGCAGTGACAGCAGCATCAGGCGGAAGGGGCGGGTCAGGTTCATGGTCGGCTCGTTTTTTTGGGGGCTTGTGGGGTTGGTAAATCAACGTGGAGTATAGAACATGCATTGGCCGGAATGAAAAAAGACGTACCTCACATGTCGGTTCCTGCACAAATCGCGGCCATTTGACAAAACCAGGCCGGCGGAAATGAAAAAGGCCGCAACCTGGGTTGCGGCCTTCCTGCAGCAAGCAAGCGAATGCTATTTCATTGTGTAGGTCTGTAACGGTGTATCGATGGCGTAATTCTTCGTCACGTCCCAATAGGTGATGTTGTACTGCACCACGTCGCCGATCTTGAGGCCGCCTGCCGTGTAGGTGTTGACGCCATTGGCCTGGGTCATGCGAATGTTTTGCTGCACATTCGTGTTGACCGTGTAATGCACGTCAGCCCAGCTTGCCGAGTTGATCGAGAACTTCAGCATCGTGGTGCTGGGCTCCGAAACAGTGACTATTGCGGGAGCTGGCGTCGGGGTAGGCGTTGGAGTCGGGGTTGGCGTTGGAGTGGGTGTCGGCGTAGGTGTAGGAGTCGGCGTCGGGGTAGGCGTCGGAGTCGGAGTCGGTGTGGGTGTCGGTGTCGGTGTCGGCACGCCGGTATCCCAGATGATGTCGTCCACCGCAAACTGGAATGATGAAGCGGGCAGGGTGGTCGAGTCGCTGAAAATCTGGAACAGGTCGAGCATCGATTGCAGCGCGATCTTGGTGCCGGCCAGGTCGGCAACAGGAATCGTGGCCGTGGCCCAGTCGCCGTTACGCACCATGCCATAGGTGGTAGCATTGGCCGGGAAGAGCACGGAATTCTGGTTCGTGTATGTGTCCTGGATGCCGATGCGGAATGGGATGCTGGCCGGAATCTTGATTTTGAGCTTGACGGTGCCGTTGCGGAAATTGCTCATGTCATGCACCTGGCGCGACTCGACGCTGCCGCCAAACCACTGGCCCGGTACGGTGTAATTCCAGGCGATGACGTTGCTGCCTTCATACGGCGGAATATTGCCGGCTGAAGTCGAGGCTCCATTCCACAGGAAAATGTCGGAGCTGACGCCGGCCACTTCCTTGTTGTTGACCGGGGTCAGGTCGGTGAAGACCCCGAACTTGCCGACTTCCGGCACCGTCGGGTTGCCGAGCTTGACCGTGCCCTTGCCGTCCAACTGATAGACGCGCACATAGTCCACATACATGGTGCCGGGCAGCGGTGCCGTTACTTGCGCCGGCGTGGCCGCATCGGTGAAGTTGCCGCCTACCGCCAGGTTGAACAGCAGGTAGAAGGGCGACTGCAGCGAAGTGGAATTGACCGTGATGGGGTTTTGATACATGTCGTGTTCGACGCCGTTGTCGACCACGGTGAAGCGGATCTGCGAATCGGTCCAGTACAGGCGATAGGTCACGAAGCGGTTGGCCAGCGATTGGGTCGGGGTATACCAGTTCTTGGTTTGCCAGGCAGTGGAGGCGGCGCAGCTCGGGTTGCCGGTCACGCAGGCGGATTGCTGGAAGGTGATGACGTTGGAGCCGACGAAGTTGTCCGCGCTCGGTGTGGGTGAGCCGGCAGCGGCACGGACCGAAGCGGCATGGCCTTGTTCTGCGATGTCGATTTCGCCGTTGCGCGGCCAGGTTTCGGGGCTGGTGCCGAGCAGCCAGGCTGCCGGCCACAGGCCCGTGGAAACGGTCGGCGTGGCCATGCGGATTTCGATCATGCCGTACTGGATCTGCACCTTGCCGTGCGAGTCGATCTTGCCCGAGGTGAAGACGTTGCTGCCCACGGTCTGGTTCTTTGCCGTGATGGCCAAAGCGCGCGTGCCCGGCTCGAACGGCACGTTGACGATGGAGAGATTGTTGGGGCTGTAGTCTTCCAGTTCCTGGTTGCCGTAGCCGCACAGATTGATCTGGCAACCATTGCCGTCATACGGCGTCCAGGCGGTGGTATCGAGCGAGGCTTCGTTGAATTCCTCGGACCAGATCAGATTGCCGATCACGGGGCTGGTAACGCTTGCCGCGGCCTGGCCACCGAAGGCCAGCGCCATGCTGGCAGCGATGGCGGTTAAAACCAGTTTTTCCTTTTGAGTACGCATGGGATTGCCTTGTTTTTGCTCTTGGTTTTGCACGATGTCTCCTTCGTGGTTCTTGCACTTCAAAATGTGAGCTTGCTGTTTAAGAACCCGTTTCAAAATGAACATGGCGTTGTTGTCGTGGGGCGGCCATCCGACCTTGCCGTACAGTTGTACTGTCTGCGGCACTCCGCCTAGCCCTGCTCATTTTGAAACGGGTTCTACAAGGCAAGCCCTCTCCATGCCGACCGGAATGGCCGACCTGTTTTGTTGCCGGTTATCTCCGGCTTAATGTGGTAGAGAAACGAAAAGTGGAAACGTTTCCAATTCGATATAAAAAATATATTCCGATTGGGAAGGGCTGTCAACAAAAAGACGGGGGATGTTGGGGTATTTTTACATTTAGTGGCCTGAGAGGCGCATCCCGCTTCTCCAGGCCTGTGAAAGATATGGCCCCACTACATTTGTAGTGCCTTAAGTGTAGTACCTTACTCTGCCGGCAGAGCCCGATACCTTGCAACGTCAACCGGTGACACCAACCCGCCACGATTGCCCCAACTGGTGCGGATGTAGGAAACGACGGCGGCGATTTCCTCGTCGTTGAGCGAGGCGGAGAAGGGCGGCATGCCATAGGGCTCGGGATTGCCCCGGGTTGACGGCGCATAGCCGCCATGGAACACCATGCGTATGGGGTTGACGGCCGATTGCGAATTGAGCGAACGGCTGCCGGCCAATGCCGGGTAGGCCGGCGGTGCGCCCTTGCCGTCTGCCTTGTGGCAGTCGTCGCACTGCTTTTTGTAGATTTGTTCGCCACGAGCAAGGATCGTCCTCGTGCCTTCCACCACCGGCGCGGAAGCCACATCGGGTGCTTCATTTTCCGGCACGGATTTGACATAGGCTGCCATGGCGTCGACGTCGCTTTGCGACAGATGCTGCAGGCTGTTATAGACGACTTCGGTCATGGGGCCGAACACGGCGCCGCGCGCTGACACGCCGTTATGCAGCAAGTCCGCCACGTCCTTGGCCTCCCAGTTTCCCAGGCCGGTCGTGGGGTCGGACGTGAGCGATGCGGCATACCAGTCCTGCATCGGAATCATGCCGCCGGCAAGGTCGGCACTGGCCGTCGTGCCACCGAAGGCATCGCGGCTGGTGTGGCAGGCACCGCAGTGCCCCAGTCCCTGCACGAGATAGGCACCGCGGTTCCATTGTTCGCTCTGGCCAGCTTGTGGTTCAAATTCCCCCGGCTTGAAATACAGCGTTCGCCAGAACGCCAGCAGGAGGCGCTGGTTGTAGGGAAAGCGCAGCTCGGCTTCCTTGCTTTTCTGTTTGACCGGCTTGACGGTTTTCAGATAGGCAAAGATGGCATCCGCGTCGGCCCGGCTGACCTTGGTGTAATTGGGGTAGGGAAAGGCCGGGTAAAGGAATTGGCCATCCTTCGATTTGCCATTGTGGATGGCGCGCCAGAAGTCGTCCGCACTCCATACACCTATGCCGGTTTCCACATCGGGCGTGATATTGGGACCATAGATTTTGCCGAATGGCGTGGAGAGGGTGCGGCCGCCCGCATAGGGTTCGCCATTGCGTACGGTATGGCAGCCGATGCAGTTGCCGGCCCTGGCCAGGTATTCGCCGCGTGCGACTTGCTGCGCCTGGTCTGTCACGGTGGCGCCTTTGTGGTCACTGCCCGGGTCATGGAACCACTGGACGCCTATGATCCCTGATGCGCCCAGGACGAGCAGGGCGAGAATGCCGAGAAATATGCGTTTCATGGCCGGTTATGGTTTCTCTGGGTAACTGCCGCAGGCAATCGGCAGCTTGACGGTGCCGGCCGGGGCCGGACTCATGTCTCTTGGCACTTGTTGCAGGGCGATCCAGGACGTCAGCGCGGCGACGTCTTGCGGCGTGAGGCGTTCGGTGATCTGCGCCATGCAGTCCGGCGCAGCGGCTTTGCGGGTGCCGTCCTTCCAGGAACCGAACTGCCAGGCCAGGTAACTGCGCGACAAGCCGGCCAGGCCCGGTATCGAAGGCTGGGTGCCGGTGAGCCTTTCGCCATGGCAGGCTGCGCAGGCCGGGATATGTCTGGCGGGGTCGCCTTGCGTGATCAGCAGGCGGGCGCGTTCCAGTTCGGACGGCGAGACACCCGGTGCCTGCGGCGCCGGATAGGGCGGATGCAGGCTGGCGAAATAGTCGGCGAACTCGTGCAGATTCTGGTCCGACAGGTAGCCGATCATGTAGGTCATTTGCGCATTCTTGCGCCGCCCATCGCGGAAGTTCACGAGCTGGTTATACAGGTAGCCGGACGGCTTGCCGGCAATGCGCGGAAAGGAGCCGTCGCTCGTTGCGCGGCCTTCCTTGCCATGGCAGGCGAGGCAGGGTGCCGCGCGTTCGGCAATGCTGCCGGGCGCGGCTTGCTGGGCATGTGCCGGGCTGTGCAGCAGAAAGGCGAGGCCAAGCAGCGGCCAGAGCTTTTTCAAGCCGGCGTACCCTGAACAATATCCAGACATGGCATGTCGCATCATCGAAGTCACAAGTTTCGCATGGTCGTTGGGTAAGGATTTTACTGCGTCCCTGAAAATAAAACAGATGCAGAATTCGCTTAAAATACCATATCAGTTGCCTCTTCCAGCGGAGAAACGGCCCTTGAAAAGATACGAAGCATTGGCGGAAGACATTGCGCAGTCGATCCGCACCGGCGTCATGAAGCTGGGCGACCAACTGCCTTCGGTGCGCCAGGCCAGCAGCAGCCGGAGAGTGAGCCCGTCGACCGTCTTCCAGGCTTATTATCTGCTCGAAGCGCGTGGCTTGATCCGTGCCCGCGAACGTTCGGGCTATTACGTGATCGCCGGCGCCAAGGCCTTGCCACCCGAACCTGAAGCCATGTCGAAGCCTGATGGGCGTTCGCTGCAGGTGGACGTCAGCGCGCTGGTGTTCGATATCCTCAATGCGGTGCGCCAGCGCGACGTGGTGCCGTTCGGCTCCGCCTTCCCCAGCCCGCTGTTATTCCCCTTGGCGCGCCTGGCAAAATCGATGGCATCGACCGTACTGCACATGGACCCATGGAACACGGTCGATGACCTGGCGCCCGGCAATGCCGGTTTGCGGCGCCAGATCGCGTTGCGTTACCTCGCTGACGGCTTGAATATCCAGCCCGATGAAATCGTCATCACAAACGGTGCCCTGGAAGCCTTGAATCTCTGCCTGCTGGCAGTGGCCAAACCGGGCGACACCATCATCATCGAGTCGCCCACTTTCTATGCCGCGCTGCAGGCGCTGGAACGGATCGGCCTGAAAGCCATTGAAGTGCCGACCCACCCGCGCGAAGGCATCGACCTGGCAGCACTGGGCAAGGCCTTGCAGCGCCACAAACCCAAGGCTTGCTGGTTGATGACGAACTTCCAGAATCCCCTGGGCTGCCTGATGCCGGACGAAAAAAAGCGTGAACTGGTTTCGCTATTGACCAGTCACGACGTGCCGCTGATCGAAGATGATGTCTACAGCGAGTTGTATTTCGGCAGCAAGAAGCCACCGCCGGCCAAGGCCTTCGACAGCACGGGCTTGGTAATGCATTGTTCATCGTTTTCGAAATGCCTGGCGCCGGGCTATCGCGTGGGCTGGGTCGCTGCGGGGCGCCATGCCGAGGCAGTATCGAGATTGAAAGTAACCACCTCGCTTTCGACCTCGGCCCCCGCGCAGGCAGCGCTGGCAGACTACCTGGGCAAGGGCGGCTATGACCGGCATTTGCGTCAGTTGCGCCATGTCTTGTCGGTGCAGCAGACAGCCATGATGCAGGCGGTTGCCAAATATTTTCCGCCTGGCACGCGGGCCACGCGCCCTGGCGGCGGCTATTTTTTATGGCTGGAGCTGCCTGAGGGTGTCGATGCGTTGGAAATTCGCCGGCAGGCGACGGCACAGGGCATCAGCATCGCCCCCGGGCCAATGTTTTCGGCGCAGCAGGGCTATGGCAATTGCATGCGCCTGAACTATGGTCACCCCATGGACAAACGGGCGATGGATGCTCTGGCAGTGCTGGGAAAACTGGCGTCGGCTACCATGAACCCCAATGCACCCAAGGGGCGCAGGCTCAAGTGAAGCTGTGGATGGCAGTCTGGACCAGCACCAGCAAGATACCGATGAATACAGTCACCATGGCGATGGCTACGGCGATGACCTGTGCCGGGTGCGCGGCCTTGACGTCGGCTTCCAGCCCGGCACGCTTGCGGATACCGAAGAAGCTCCACAGCACCATACGGATCAGTAGGATTAGTTTCATGATTCGCCGCTCCTCGAATTGACTGCGCCAATCATGCCGCTGACGGCGAGGGAAGGAAAGTATCAGGTCGGCGCTAAAAAACCGTATCAGAAAACTGCCCGGCAGGGTTTCCCGCAGAAAAGCGCAACCTGGCACCCTGTTTTTGCAATCTGTCGCACCACGATTGAGATATCGGGCGCCGTCGCTTATGCTTTGCCGAGTTTGATTACGACCCTGACTGAAACAATCTGATCGGAAAATCATGAAACTGCAAGCCTCATCCATTTCCTTCGCGCTACGTACCGGCGTGCTTTGCGGCACCCTGGCCCTTGCCTGCGCCGCGGCCCATGCGCCTGTCTGGGCCGGTACCACGACCATCAGCATGTTCAACATCAAGATCATCAGTAGCGACATTGAAACGGCCGATGGCGTCTTGCACGTCCGAATCGATGGCGACGTCGCCTTTGCCCAATCTGAAGATGACGTGCTGTCGGTCAGCAAGAAGGCTGTCTTTGAACAGCGGCGTGACGGCCACACGTATCGCATCGTCTTCGAGCCCGCCAAAGGCGGTGTCAGCCGCGCCTACACGGTTGACGGCAAGGAGCACGACTGGGACGCCGAAGGCAGGCACTGGCTGGCCGGCGTGATCCCCACGGCGCTGCGGGAAACCGCATTCGAATGCGAGGCGCGCAGCAAGCGCATTTTTGCCGCTGGCGGCGCCAATGCGCTGTTGGCCGAAATCGAACTGATCCACTCCGACTATGCGCGCCGTAACTACATTGTGGCCCTGGCCGGATTGGGCAAGCTCGACGAGAAGCAGATTGCGCGAACCCTGGTGGTGGCCGAGAAGATCGATTCCGACTTCGAACGGCGTAATACCTATGTCGCGCTGATCGAGCATCAAACGCTCAACAACCCCACCCAGGCCAAGCTGTTGCAGGGAGCGGCGGCGATTCATTCCGATTTCGAGCTGCGTAACGTACTGGTGTCGCTGGCGCCGAAACTTGGCAGCGATGACGCCGTGGCCCAGGCCTGGCTGGGTGCAATGCGGCAAGTGCATTCCGACTTCGAAGCGCGCACCGCCGTCACCGCCCTGGCGGAAGCCAATGGCGGGCCGGCCCGGCAGGTGGACCTGGCGCTCCAATCGACGCAAAACATCCATTCGGCGTTCGAGCGTCGTACGGCTCTGGTGGCCATCGCGCGCAACATGGCACATCCGAGTGACGCGGAAGTCGCAGCTTATGCCGCTTCAGCCAGCCGCATCGATTCCGACTTCGAACGGCGCGTTGCCATCGTTGACCTGGCCGACAAGGCTGCGCTCAACAAGAGTGCCTGCCTAGCATTGCTGGGTGCCATCGACGGCATGGGCTCGGACTTTGAAATCCGCAATGCCTTGGTGGCGCTGGCACGCCAAGTGCCCAAGGATGAAGAAGTGATCGCGCGCTACCATCGCGTGGCGCGCAAGCTCGGCGACTTCGAGCGGGGGCAGGCGGAGAAGGCGCTCGATCATCTGGGGTAGGAAGGTGCCATTGCTTCGGAGGAAGTGATGCTTCACAATAGGCTGTCAACTATTGTGAGGCATCATGAAGCCAGCTATCCGCTCCTTCCTCTTTCTGTTTGCTTTGCTGCTGCCATTCGTGGCCCGAGCTGACGATTGGACCGGCTTCGGTATGTTCCTGGTCGGCGCTGGTTCGTTGGTCACGGTGTTGCCACTGTTTCTTATCCTTGCGTGTTTCCCGCGACTGCATGCCTTCATTTACGGCATCGCCACTGTCATATTTTCCGTGATGCTGATGTTTTGGATGTTGTTTGCGCCTGACACTCTCACCTATATCGAACGGGAGATCAGAAAGCAACGCGGTCTGGAACTCTTGTGGAACCCGCTACTGTTGGTCTTGCCGGTCACGATAGCCCTGTTCGCCTTGATCAGTTGGCGCTACGCGCGTGCCCGTAAAGCCAGGCGCGAGCTTGCCGGCAAAGCGGTAGACGAAGCGGCGCCAGCCGCGTAAGACTACTGGCGCTCATCCGGTAATATTCACAATTGGTTATCAAATACCTAATTCATGGGATTTTCTTTGCCCCATACCGCGCCTATAGTTGACTCGTGGGCGTTGAATTTTTGCTAACCACAAGTTGGCAAACTCCATAGAACTCCGCTAAAGAATTCCCACTGTACCTCGGCGTTTCGCATACACCGAAGCTGCGCGGCTTTGGCTCGTCCGCCGCATTAAGACAATTTTTCATCGCCCTGGCCGGAGCGCGGCATCGTCGTGCCCCGGGCAATCGTCACACAGATGACGAAGCGCATCAATCCAACAACCCGGCCTTGCATTGCCTGAGTCAATCCATCAAAACCAATGGGAGCACATCATGCAAAAAACACGACTCGCCACGGCAGCTCTGGCCCTGGCCCTATGCAGTTCGGCGGCCATGGCAGCGCCGCAATGCTATACCAGCTATGGTGGCGTCAAGCCTAACAAGCTGTACCTGTATTTCCCTCTGGTCGACGACCCGAGTTTTCCGGAATTCGGCACACCTCTCGGCACACCGCCAACCTCACCGGCCAAAGCTTTTGATCTAGCCAACATCCCGAACTACACCGGCAATGTCGCCGACCTGCGCAATGCGGTGTATGACGTCGTGGCCGACGACTATTGCGAATTCAACGTCGAAGTCTTGCAGAGCACGACCATGCCGCCGGCAACCTACCCGCGCCGCACCATCGTCTCCATCGGTACCGACGACGGCACGTCCTCCGGCGGTTTGTTCGGCCTGACCCAGCTTGTGAACATCGGCGACAGCCAGGAAGTTGTGTATGCCCATGAATGGGCTGCCACCTATCAAGGCATGTATGGCGCATCCGGCGGCGCCTTGAACGGCGTCGAATCCACGCTGGAACGCTGGGCTGATTCCATCGGCGGTACCGCAGCGCACGAAGGCGGCCATTCCTATGGCTTGGCGCATAGCGACGGCTTGCCCGTCGCGCCCGGTGAAGATGCATTGACGCGCCACCTGATGGCCTCTGGCAACCATTACGACGGCGAACAGCGCGCAGGGTATCGCCGGCACTTCAGCGACCATGAATACGCCGTGCTGGCCGGGAACGTCGGCCTGTCGGTGCAAACCATCTGGAACTGGGACTTCGTCAATCCCAATGCGCAGACAGCCAACAAGCTGGTGATGGACGTGCTCAGTTCACAAAGCAGCCTCACCGTGTCCGGCCCCTATAACGGCGCCGAATCGCCCTGGGTCAATCCGACCGTGAGCGGCGTGCTTGGCACCAAGGCGCTGCAGGGCGTAACCTACAACCACTTCCAGGTCACCTGGTCTGCAGGCCATGCCTGGGACGGCCATGTGCCGACCGGCCCTGGTGCGTCGCCGGGCGCGTCGGGCCAAGTGCCCGGTGGCTCATCGTTCCACGTCGGCACCGGGTTTGCCGGCGTCGACTACAACCAGCCCAACCCGATCCTGATCACCAACGTCACGCTGTATTCATCGGGCACGGCGCTGGCACTGCATCCGCGCAATGTACCCTTTGATGCCGGCACGCTCGATGAGGCCGATGGCGCATTCAGCGTCAACGCTTTCAACGTCGGCGGCCTGCCGATCCAGTTGGCCAGCGTGGAAGTGCAAAAGCTGCCGCGCCTGCTCAGCATCGACGCCATGGTCACCGGCAAGCCGCGCTTAGTCGACGTGCGCAATGCACCGTTCGAAGCCTATGGTGAAGCGAGAATGATCAAGCTCGGGCGGACACTGGCGCGCGGGCAGAAGTTGGCCATTCCGATTGCCAAGCTGAGCGATCCGCGCCAGGTCATTGAAAAGACTACGGCCGACGATTGCGAACGGGCCGACCGCATCAAGGGCCGCGACTTCGCAGCCTGCAAGCCCGGCATCTCGGTCAGCCTGTTCCCCGCCACGGCAACTTTGCTCTCGGCCACGGTTGTCGACCCCAAGGCCAAACACTGGGACCCGCGGAGCCGGCGCTACATCGTCGGCCCCGTCACGACGCACGCCTATTTGCAGATCGTCGGCCGGCACCCGGATTTGAACAAGAACGGGGTGGACGACTATATCGATATACTGGAAGGCAAGTCTAGAGATGGGAACCGTGACGGTGTTCCCGATGAAGTTCAAAAGCTGCGCGACAAATAAATGAAGCCGGCAAAATGAAATCTGCGGAAGGCCGGCGCAGGAACCGCGCCGGCCTTCCGCCTCAGGGCAGTGCGACTACGACCCATTCATGCCATTGTTACGGTTGGAACCGGTTGGCCCGTTGGGTGCGTTAGTGGGCGAGGGCTGCCCCGAAGCGTCATTCGAACGGTGCTTGTGCTTCTTCTTGGTTTGGGAACCGTCATTGGTCCCCTGTCCCTGGTCGCCGGCATTGGTGGCCGGGTTTGACGCGTTCGATGTGCTCCCCTTCGAAGGCGGGCTGGTGCTCATCGGCACGCTTGGTTGTGTTGCCTGGCCGGATTGCATGTCGCTACCACTATTTGTTTGCGCCAGCGCGGCCGCGCTGAATGTCAGCGCGGAAATCACGATTACTAGGTTCTTTCCCATTTAAGCCTCCATGGTGGTTGTCGGAGTGGATGGCGTTCGCGAGAACGATGTAAGCATTGTCTCAACTGCAGGAACGGGCGTCTGTAGGAGCAGGGCGTGCCATCGCGTCAGGAAACGGGCATGGATTGCTTCACTTACTCAGCGCGGAGTTTGCCCCGCTACAATGTTGATTGCCCGCTTTCAACTCTCTCGGCACCATCTTGCAAGGGCTACCGTGTCATCGGCGGTGAGGTGGGCGAGACTCCCTTGAGCCCGGCGAAAGATGCTTGTCCCGGTTCGAACTGTGCATATATTCGGGACTTGCCTACTTATCAGGAGAGCCGCATGCTGCCCAGGATCGTCTTGTACAGTGCTTTTTGGGTGGCGCTGTTTGTGGCTGCAGCATCGGCAGCCCGCGCAGATACCGAAGCCTATCCATCCATGGCGCCGCTTGAGAAATACCTGATGCCGGAAGCCGACGAGATTGCCTTCGCCAGGAGCGCCGCGCCGAAGAGCATTTCAGATGCAGCTGAAGTCATGGTGCTGAAGAAAGACGGCTATGTGACCGCCGTCAAAGGAACCAACGGCTTTGTCTGCTTCGTCGAACGCGGATGGGCGGGACCGACCGCGGATTTTCCTGACTGCCGGAACCCCAGGCAGCGTGCGCCGAATTGTTTCAATGCGCAGGCGGCCAAGACCTTTGTGCAGGCTTATCTGCCGAAGACACGCCTGGTGCTGGCCGGGAAGTCGAAGAAGGAAATACTGCAGGCGACTGACGCGGCCTTTGCCAGGAAGCAGTTGCCGTCGCCGGCGCCCGGTGCGATGTGCTACATGATGTCCAGGGACCAGTACCTCAACGACAGGGACAAGAGCTGGCACCCGCACCTGATGTTCCTGGCCCCTGGTGATGTGGCCAAGAACTGGGGTGCGAATCTCGATGGATCGCCGCTGATGGCGGCCAACGACCCCGAAGAACATGCGACGATTTTCATGATGGTGGCCGATCACTGGTCTGACGGCACGCCGGCTCCGGCGATGTCGCATTAGCAGGTCTCGACAGGAAAACGCGGAGCGCATCGAGTCAAGGCGATGCCCATGGTGGAATGGCGGAATTCGGCTTTTGCCGTTGTTTTTGTTGCCATTTTGTGACAGCATATGCCACCCGTTCCCAGGTCGCTTCGGATTCGCGTCCTTTTCCATCTTTCACCATGACTCAACCCGAATTTCCCGACTTGTTGGCATTGCTGAACAAGCATGCCGCAGAGCGGCCAGAGGTCATTGCCGTCGTCGACGGCACGCGCGAGGTCAGCTACCGCCAATTCGTTGCCGACATTGACCGTGTGGCGCGCCGCCTGAACACCAGCAAGCTGGTGCCGGGCAATCGCGCCATCCTGTTCTTCCGCTCGCCCTACCTGCATTGGCTGGCAACGCTTGCCCTGATGCGGCTGGGCGTCATCACGGTATCGATGTCCGACCTGAGCCGGCAAGACACATTGCAGATGCTGGGCGCACACGTGCTGGTTACGGAGCGCGGCAGTCTCAAGGCCGAGGGCGGCAACATGATCGCCATGGGTGAGGATTGGCTGACTGATAGTGCTGACAGTTTACCGGCCTTGCCGTCCAGGGCGTTTGACCCCAAGCACCCGGTGCGCATCACACTGTCTTCAGGCACGACGGGTCTGTCGAAAAAGATTTTGTACGACAACACGACTGTTGGCGCGCGCATCTTCTACGCGACGAAAGACTACGGTTTCTCGTCACAACACCGCTTCATGTCCGGTGTCGGGATCGAAACCACCGGCGGGTATATCTTTTCCGTTTCTACGTGGGCTAATGGTGGCTCCGTTGCATGTTTCGACGCAACGCGGCCCCTGGGCTCGCAGCTCGAACAAAACAGAGCCAACCTGCTCTTCATGTCGCCGGTGCAGGCGGCCAATATGGTCGAGTCGCTTCCTGAGCATTTTCTGCCTTCCGAGCGGACCTTGATCGTCGCCGGCGGCCGCCTGCCGCAAGCGGTGGCCCAGCGGGTCAGGCAGAAGCTTGCCTCAACGATCTGGATCGTCTATGGTTCCACCGAGGCCGGTAGTGTGGCCAGGACATTCGAGCCGGACTATGCCAGGCCGGAAGCGGTTGGCACCCTCGTGACAAGCGCGCAAGTGCAGATCGTCGACGCCAAGGGCCTGCCTGTTCCGGCAGGCACGGTGGGCGAGGTGCGTACGCGTGGGCCGTGCAGCGTAGATCGTTACCTCGACGACCCCGAAGCCTCCCGCGCTTTCTTCCGCGACGGCTGGTTTTATCCAGGCGACCTCGGCACGCTGAGCACGGCCAATGAACTGTGCATAGTCGGCCGTGTGGGCGACCTCATGAACCTCGGCGGCGTGAAGATCGCGCCTGGCGCTATTGAAGACGTGCTGGCAGACTGCCCCGGCGTGAAAGACCTGGCGGCATTTTCGGTGCCCGACGAGCTGGGCGTGGAATCGCTCTGGATAGCCGTCACTGCCGGTGAAGGTTTTTCTGAAGACGCATTGCGGCAGCGCTATGTGCAGCGCTTTCCCAACCGGCTCGAACCCAGCATCGCCCTGGTCGGATCGATTCCGCGCAACGCCATGTCCAAGGTGCAGCGTAACCAATTGCGTGAGGCCGTTGCGCAGCAGATGTTGGTGCAACAGTCAAACGAGCGGGCCGGCGGCCCGGCAGTACTATTCGGCTTTCGTGAACTTGGCACCGGATCGGCCGATACCGGTGCAGCAGCAAACCAGGAGAATAAAGTGGCAACCGTAAAAATCAACGATAAGGAATATGACTTCGACAAGCTGCCCGACGAAGTCAAGGCGCAACTGGCCTCGGTGCAATTCATCGATGCAGAACTGCACCGCATGAACCTGCACCGCGCGGCATTGCAAACGGCACGCGGTGCCTACATGAAGTCGGTCGGCGAACTGCTCAACAAATAAGCGGTTCATGCCGCGCCTTGTCATCCTTTTTGCGAAGGGAATGCCATGCTGACGTTGCGGCTCTTGTTGATCGCGGTGGCCTTGGCCGCCACGGCGGCGGCACCGATACCTGTGCTCGATTACGCGAACGAGTTCGACCAATTCGAGGCAGCGACGCAGAACCTGCCTGCGGAAGAACGGCTGAAAGCCTTTCATGCCGAATTCGACGGACTCTTGCCGGGCGTCTATGTTGCCGACGATCAGGCAGGCATGGATCGTAAGATCACCAAGTCGCTTGAGGATTTCCCCAAGATTCGCGAGGCCTATCGCCGCACGGAACGGCGCTTTGCGCCGGAATTCGATACGGCGGTCACCCGCTTCCGCAAGTTTTTCCCCGATTTTGAATCGCCTTATCCGGTCTACCTGTTGCACGACCTGAGTCAGCGCGACGGCGGCACAACCACGGTGAACGGCAAGATCGTGATGCTGTTCGGCGCTGACATGATTGCGCGCATCCATGACGACGACAGCTTGCAGCCCTTTCTTGAGCATGAACTGTTCCACCTGGAGCACGCACGCCATTTTGCAGAATGTGAGCGATATTGGTGCCAGTTGTGGAAGGAGGGCCTGGCAGTCTATGCGGCGTCGGCGATGACACCGGGTGCGACTGACTATCAGTTGCTGCTGGAATGGCCCAAGCCCATCCGCCCCGAGGTCGATGCGCACATGGTGCAGGCCTTGTGTTTCGCCTCCGCCAATTTCGACAGCGACGACGACATCCCGCTGCGGCAAAGCTTCATGGGCAGTGGCCACGCACCCGATTTGCCTGCGCGTTTCGGCTATTACATCGGCTACCTTGTTGCGCAAAAAGCCGTGCAGGCGCATGATTTTCCCACGGTCACGCGCATGAGCAAGGATGACGCGAGGCCGCTCGTACGCACAGAATTGCTTGCGCTGATGCATGACTCCAAGGCATCGTGCGCACCGCCACCGTAGTGGGCGGATTTTTGTCGCACGCTCGTTACTGTACAAAATGGGTTTAAGATGAAGTTCGATCCATTTCCCCAGTACCAGGACGCCCATGTTCGAATCCGCTGAAATCGGCCACAAGGTCGGCAAGAAGAAATTCAAGGACGCGGTGCCGGTTCTGCGCTCCGCCTTGCTTGACGCGCAATTCGAATTGAATACGCAAAAGAAATTCCCGGTGATCGTCCTGATCAGCGGGCAGGATGGCTCGGGCAAGAGCGAGACCATCAACGTGCTCTACGAATGGATGGACCCGCGCTACCTCACCACGCTGGCATTCGAGCAGCCAAGCGATGAAGAGCGTGAACGGCCGGTGATGTGGCGCTTCTGGCGCAACCTGCCGCCCAAGGGGCGCGTCGGCGTCTTGTCGGGCTCATGGTATTCGGAACCGATCCAGCGCCGCATTGCCGGTGAGATGTCGCTTTCCCGGCTCGATGCGCGCATCGATCAGATCAACCGTTTCGAAGCCATGCTCGTCAATGAGGGCGCGCTGGTACTCAAATTCTGGCTGCACTTGGCCAAGCCGGCACAGGAAGAGCGCTTCAAGCGGCTTGAAGCCGACCCGCGCACCGCCTGGCGCGTCACGCCGGAACATTGGGCCAGCCTCAAGACCTACGACCAGTTGCAGGATGTGGCGGGCCATGTCTTGCGCATGACCAACACCACTTGGGCGCCGTGGACCGTGGTTGAAGCGTCGGACGACAATTATCGCGCCTTGACGGTCGGGCAGTCCCTGCTCGAATCGATGCAACTGAAGCTGTCCAGCCTCGATGCCGGCATGCCGTCGCCGGCTCCGGCAGTGGCGGTACACGCTGATGCGCGCAACATTCTCTCCGAACTTGATCTGGGTCACAAACTCGACAAAGGCGACTACGTCGATCAATTGGCCTTCTGGCAGGGGCGGCTGGCTGAACTGGTGCGTGACGCGCGTTTCGCCCGCCGTTCGCTGGTGTGCGCCTTCGAGGGCGTCGATGCCGCGGGCAAGGGCGGTTCGATCCGGCGCGTGGCCGGTGCATTCGATGCGCGCCAGTTCCAGATTGTGCCGATTGCCGCACCGAGCGATGAAGAAAGAGCCCGGCCTTACCTGTGGCGTTTCTGGCGCCACGTCCCGCGCCGCGGCAAGGTCACCATCTTTGACCGAACTTGGTATGGCCGCGTGCTGGTCGAGCGGGTGGAAAAATTGTGCAGCGAGGCCGATTGGCTGCGCGCCTATGGCGAGATCAACGACTTTGAGCATGACCTGGCCGAAGCCGGTGTGATCGTGGTCAAGTTCTGGCTGCAGATCAGCAAGGCGGAACAGTTGAAACGCTTCAAGAAGCGCGAACATGTCGAGTTCAAGCGCTTCAAGATCACGGCAGACGACTGGCGCAACCGCAAGAAGTGGCACAAGTACGAACACGCCATTTGCGACATGGTGGACCGCACCAGCACCGGTACGGCGGCATGGACCCTGGTGGAAGCGAATGACAAGCGGTTCGCGCGGGTGAAGGTACTGCGCACGATTTGCGAACGGGTGGAAGCGGAACTGGAAAAGCAGGCGGAGGCAGAGGCAGGAGCAAAGGCCCCTATGCCCTCGCGCAAGAAGACCGTTGTAGCCAAGCCAGGCAAACGCAGCCAGATGCCTTGACCCGGCGCCGGATTTTTGTAACCGGCAGGAACCGAAAGTGAGCCCGGCAATCTATTGCCCTGCCGAAGGTTGCTGCCGGGTTCCTGTCAAATGCGCCCGCTTGGCTCCTTTACCCGATTTACCGAGCATTAACCCCGTTTTACAAAGTTCGCCTCTATAATTTTGCATTGCCGAATCAACCAAAAACAATGAATCGAGGACCTTTCATGAATCTTGACCGCTTTCGCCCCTCCCGTTCGCTGATGCTTGTCTTGTGCGGCATCGCCGGCTTCGCGCTGTCGGGTTGCGGTGGCGTGCTTGACGCGACCATCGGTGGAACGGTCACTGGATTGTCTGGTGGCACCTCGCTGGTCCTGGTCGATAACGGCGCCGACCCGATCACGGTGCCGGGCAACGGCACCTTCACCTTCGACCAGACAGTGCAGGCACAAAACGCCTATAACGTGACCGTGCAAACCCAGCCTATCGGGGAAACCTGCACCGTCACCAACGGTACCGGCACGGTAACGCAAAACGGCGGCAACGTGACCGACGTCACCGTGACCTGCAACGCGACGACCACCGATGCCAACTACGTGTATGCAACCGTGAGCGGCCTGGCTTCGGGGCAATCCGTCGTCTTGTCTGACGGCACCTCAACCAAGACCTTCGGTACCTCGGATGAAGGTGCTCCCGTGGCGTTCCCGACGGCCTTGTCCACCGGTACGGCCTACACCGTGACGGTGGCAACCCAGCCTTCGGGCCAGACTTGTACTGTTACGGCCAACGGGTCCGGCACCATTTCGAGTTCCGGCAGCAATTCCGCCGCAACGGTCGTGTGCCAATAAGGTATAGTCTGATTTTTCTATTTTTACCCGGTCAGCCATGAAATCCCTGTTATTTGCCCTCAGTTCCGCCGCCCTGCTTGCACTGGGCGGTGCTGCCCACGCGCAATCCAGGGTTGTCACCTTCCCGGTTACCCAGCTCACCGTGGGCATCAACGTGATCCAGGCCGAGGTGGCCGAGAACGGCGCGGCGCGTGAGCAGGGCTTGATGTATCGCAAATCGCTGGCACTCAACAGCGGCATGCTGTTCGACTTCGAGCGTCCGGCGCAAAAAGTCTGCATGTGGATGAAAAACACCGATATCCCCTTGTCGGTGGCATTCATGGATAACGACGGCGTGATTCTCAACATTGAAGACATGCAGCCGCAGACGCTGGACAACCATTGTGGTGCGGAAGGCAAAGCGGTGCGCTATGCCCTGGAAATGCAACTCGGCTGGTTCGCGCAAAAGCACGTGCGCGTGGGCGACCAGGTCAAAAAAGCTGACGCCGCAGGCAAGTAACCCTGCTTTTCTGCAATTTCGCCAGGTTGTGGCGTGGCGAAATTGCCATAATGGTAAAAAATGCCAAAAATTACCGGCCGTCCGTGCTGGTGTTTTTGCTTGGCTTCTCGATATAATTATCCCAAGAAAAATATCAAGCAGGTTTGCCGGCACCTACGATGACGTGGGTGCACGATAAAACAGCGCAAACTGCAACGCATCCACTCCAAGGAAATCTGGAACGCTGATTGGTTAGGCAGTCAGTGCAAACCAACGCCCAAACGCTATCGGGGGATTCATGGGTATTCGATTTTCTCGCCTTGCGGCACTCGCCATGCTCGCTCTGCTGGCAGCCTGCGGCGCCGGTGGCAAAGATGAGCCGGCAAAAACGCAGATGGTGCAGCCGCGTATCAAGCAGGTGGGCACCAAGGCTTCCGACTACGCCACGGTCGTGCAACAGCTTTATATCGCCTACTTCGGCCGCCCGGCCGACCCAAGCGGGCTGGCCAATTTCGAGGCCCAATTGCTGCTTCTGGGTGCGCCGACCGATGTGACCGACCTGGCCAATGCCTACAAGACCAACGCCGCCATTGCCAAGTTGATCGACAGTTTCGGTTTGTCGACCGAATCGCAAACCCTCTATGCCAGTGGCGACACGGTGCAATTCGTTGCATCCATTTTCACGAACGTGCTGGGGCGCCAACCCCAGGCGCAGGGGTCGAATTTCTGGGTTAATGCCATCAACACTGGCGCAACCAGCAAGGGTAATGCTGCGCTGTCCATCATGGCCGGCGCCTTCGCCAACAGTTCGGCACAGGACGACGTCAAGCTGATCACTAATCGCGTCAACGTGGCGGCGAATTTCACCAGCGAAATCTCGTCCCTGAATGCCACGGCCAGCTATGCCGGTGCGGCAGCCGCACAAAGCGCGCGCCAGATGTTGGCCCAGGTGAATTCCAGCGTCACCGTTTCGTTGCAGCAAGTGGTGACTGTGATCGAAGGCTTGATCAGTTCCGGCTTGCAAGCCTATGCGGGCAGTTATTGCGGCACGGTTTCGGGCACTTATTCCGGCACGGTCGACTTGACCCTGACCTCCAATGGCGGTTCGACTTTTTCTGTAACGGGTACCGTCTATGCGGACGGGCAGAGTATTCCCATCCAGGGCCAGACCATCCCGCCGGCGCTGGGCGTGGAACTGATGTGTACCACAGGTGAATGCGGCTACGTAACCGGTACCATCACGACTTCCGGCATCACCGGCTCGTATTCGATCATCAATGGCGCGCAGGGAAATATTTCGTTATCGCATTCTTGCCAATGATTGGTATGTCCGACACCCTGGCTGGTGGAATTTCACGCTGCAAGAGTGTATGGCCGCGAATTCTGGTTACAATCGTGACAATAGAGCATCATCAAAGGAATAGATTGAATCTCCCGCTGCAGTCCTCTACGCCGCTCGCCTGCGAGCGTAACCCGGCAATGCCCAAGGCCTGACTTGCTCGACGGCCGCCTGTCCCTGACCACGCCTGAGGGCGTTCGCCTGTCGCTCACCCCGGCCGGGCCCGGTGTGCGTGCGCGCGCCTGGCTGTTCGATACCCTGATCTGGGTCGCGTCGCTTTGGGCGATGGCGATGGTCGCCGGCATGTTGGGCAAAATGGGCCAGTCCCTGCTGCTGATCTGGGCCTTCCTTGCCAACTGGGGCTACCCCGTCGTGTGCGAAGTCTATTTCGATGGCCGCACCATAGGCAAACGTATTGCCGGCATCCGTGTGCTGCGCTCCGACGGCTTGCCGGTCGGCTGGCGTGAATCGGGCATACGCAATCTGTTGCTGGTGGCAGATTTTTTGCCCGCTTTTTACGCGACGGGCCTGATCAGCATGCTGTGGGACGGCCAGTTCCGCCGCCTGGGCGACATCGTGGCGCGCACCCAGGTGGTCTACGTGGACAAGCCGGCAGCACGCATGGTGTTGCCCAAAGCCTTGCCCTTGCCCTTGCCATTCCCCATGACGCCGCAGGAGCAGCGCGTACTGGTCGACCTGTTCGAGCGGGAAAAGTCGCTGCCACCGGGACGCCTGGCCGAACTGGGTAGCATTGCGCATGAATTGACCGGTTTGCATGACCGAGAATCACTCGAGCGCTTGCGCAGTTACGTAGCGGGGCTGGTCCAATGAGGGGGCGTTCGTGAGGCAGAGCCAATTCGAACTGGAACACGCCGAGCTGTGGCGTGAGATCGACGCCATCCTGTCAGGCGCGTCGCTACAGACTGAAGAACTGCCGGCCTATTACCGGCGCCTGTGCCAATGCCTGGCGCTTGCCCTGCAGCGCGGCTATTCCCCCACGCTAACCGATTATCTGCAACGCATGGCTTTCGATTGCCACAGCCGCATCTACGGCGCCGTGGTGGAGCGGCCGATGCGCCTGCGCGCCTGGATCAATTACGAGTTGCCGCGCCGTGTACGGCAGGAATGGCGCCTTTTGCTTACCATCACACTCGCGTTCTGGGGTGTGGCCGTGCTGTGTGGTTTGCTGGTCTGGTGGAAGCCATACCTGGCCTACAGCTTTCTCGACGCCGATGAACTGTCCAGCATGCACCGCATGTACCAGCCCGGTTCCGTCAGCAGCGGCCGCGGTGGCGCCGACGGTGACCTTGCCATGTTCGGTTTTTACATCTGGAACAATATCTCGATCGATTTCCGTACCTTCGCCTCGGGTTTGTTCGCCGGCATTCCGGCGCTGTTGTCGGTTATCTTCAACGGCATCAACGGCGGTGTGGTGGCGGGTTGGCTCAGCCTTGATCCGGCCACGCGCGGCACCTTCTGGCCCTTCGTGGTGACGCATTCGAGCTTTGAAATCTGGGGCCTGATGCTCTCGGGTATCTCCGGCATGCGCCTGGGCCTGGTGTTGATCAAGCCCGGCCGGCTGTCGCGCCGCCATGCCCTGTTCGCTGCAGGCCAACGCATGTTCCCCGTAATCGTGGGGGCGGCGCTGCTGACCTTCATTGCGGCATTCTTCGAGGCCTTCTGGTCGGCCAATACCTCGGTGCCCGTGGTGGTCAAGTATTCGGTGGCCGCCGTATGCTGGATTTCGCTCACCGCCTACTTCGCGTTTGCCGGCCGCGGAGGCGCGACGGACGAGGAGGGACAAGATGCAGCTTGACAAGCTCGAGCTCACGCTGCGCCCGCGCCCGGCCAACCAGGCGCTCGATCTCGGTTATGCACTGTTGCGTGCACATGCCGCGCCGACCTATGGCGCATGGCTGGCACTGTGGCTGCCGCTGATGGGCGTCTGTGCCGCGCTGTCGTTCTGGCAGAAGGAATATTACTGGGTGTTCCTGAATCTGGGCTGGTGGCTGCGCGCCTTGCCCGAGCGGGCGCCGTTGTACGTATTGTCACGTTGCGTATTTGGCGACGACGTCACCTGGCGCGAAGCTGTGCGTGCCTGGCCCAGGCAACTGGGCGGCGGCTGGTTTTCCATGCTCACTTGGCGCCGCTTCGTTGCGCCGGCCCGCAGCTTGTATACGCCAATCTGGCAACTGGAGGGCGCGCGTGGTTCGGTTGCAGCGGAGCGGCGGCGCGTGATCGGGCGTAACGGCACGAGCACGTCGGCGGTATGGTTCGGCATTTGCTGCGCGTTCTTTGAGGTCATATTGGCTCTCGGGCTGCTGGCATTCATCTCCATTTTTTCCAGCGACAACGAAGTCAACCCGTTTCTGCTGATCGGCAACATGATGATGGGCAAGGTGGAGAGCGGCACGGTGATCGGCCTGTTCTTCCTTGCTTTCACCTTCGCGGGGGCAGTGATCGGGCCGATTTATACCGCTTGCGGCTTCACGCTTTACCTCAACCGGCGTGCCACGCTTGAAGCCTGGGACATCGAAATTGCCCTGCGCCAGATCAAGCGCCCGAAGTCGCATGCCGTCGATACGGCAGCGGGTGCGGATTCAGGTACGCATGCGGATACGGCCTCAAGCCCTGAATCCGGGCACTACAAGAGCATCATCATCGGTACGCAGGGCCTGATCGTGGCCTGCTTGCTGGGCGCACTTGCGGCTGGGCCGCAGCCCGCGCAAGCGGCGCCGGCGGCCAAGGCAACCATGGCAACAGGTGACGCACACAAATGCGAGCCGCCGACCTGGATCAAAAACCGTGAGGCCTCGCGCCAGCCTGCGCAAGACGCGCAGCAGGAGCAGGCGCGCCGCGATCTGGCGCAGATTTACGACACCGATGATTTGCGCGGATATGCCTGCAACAAGCACTGGGTATTGAAGCCGTCGGACGACAAGAAAAAAGGCGAGGACAAGCCGCGCAAGCCGATCGATCTGGGTGTCGTGCCCGACCTGCTCAAGATCTTTTTCATCGCGCTGTTGATCGCCGGACTGTGCTATCTGGTCTACCGCTTCCGGGATTCGTTCGCCGGTCTGCTGCCGGCGCGGACGCGACGCCGTGCGACCGAAGTCGCGGGCCTGGACATCCGCCCCGAGAGCCTGCCCGACGACGTGCCGGCGCAGGTGCTGGCCCTGTGGCGCAAGGGAGAATTGCGCCAGGCGCTGGCCTTGCTTTACCGCGCCACGCTGTCGCGCCTGGTGCACGACGACGGGCTTGAAATCAACATCGGCGCGACCGAAGGAGATTGCTCACGCCTGGCCGAGCTGGCAGCGAAAAATAATGCACTTTCCGCAGGCAGGCTCAAGGCCACGGCACTGGCGACGCAATTGTGGTTGCGCGCCGCCTATGCCGACCGTTGGCCCGATGAAGCGGCGGTGGCCGACGGCTGCCGCTTGTGGGGCAGCGAATTCGACAGCAAGGTGGCGCAATGAGCGGTGTGACGCGCAACCTTATTGGCGGCGTGCTGCTGGCTGCGCTGCTCGGCCTGCTGGGCTGGTTCGTGGCGACCCGTTTCGAAGCTTCATGGGCTCCGGTCACGTCGAGTTCGGAAGCGGCGTCGAAAAATCCCATGCTGGGTGCAGGGCGGCTGCTTGCGCGCCGCGGCTACCACGTCAAGACCGAGGAAACCCTGTCGACGGCCCTGTTCCAGCCTTTGCCACAGGGAACCCTGATCCTCTCCGAAGGCGGCGACGCCATGCTGGCGACGCAATCGCAGGCCCTCCTGGCCTGGGTTGAACGTGGCAATACGCTGATCGTGTCGGCGGACTGGCCCAAGCGCTCGATCAAGTTCGGGAAATCCAAGCCGGGCAAGAGCAAGGATACGGAAGACGAGGCCGCCAAGGAGTCGCAGGATTCCATTGCTGCACACTTCAACGTATCGCTGGGTGCATCAGCCGGGCACAACGAGCTGTGCCGCAGGATTGGCGGAAGCGACGATGATGAAAACACGCCGGGGGCATCGCCCGATGATGCCAAACAGGCCAAGGATGCAAAAAATAAAAAGCAGGAATTCACGTATGTCGATTGCGTTGCCACGCTGACCTTGCCTGGCGTGAATCACCCCTTGCGGCTGGATGCATCAGAGGCGAAGCTGGTGACAGGGAAGGGTGAGGATTGCGGCTGCAGCAGCAAAAAGAAGGATGGCAACTCCAGGACGGATATGAAAGACGATGGTGACGACGATGACGATGCGCCGGCATCTGCGCCGCCATCCGCACCGGAGCCCGCCGATCCTCCCGATGCCGCCAGCGACAGTGGCCAGGATGACGCTGCGCCGGCAGCGCCTGCGGTGCCGGAAGGTCCCGCCCCACAGATCGCCGACGACGAAGCCAAGGCCGTGCGCATCTATGCTCACGGCAAGGGGCGGGTGGTGATCCTGTCGGAAGATTATTTCAATAACTACCAGTTGCCATCCTATGACCATGGTGAACTGTTGCTCGGCCTGGCTGCGCTCAATACTTCGGGCAAAGGGGTGATGCTGATCCAGCATGTCGATGTCGCTTCCTGGGTCGATATCCTGTGGCACGCCTCGCCCTATGCGATCTGGTCCCTTGCAGTCTTCCTGTTGCTATGGGCCTGGACTTCGATGCGCCGCTTCGGCCCGCAATTGCCTGACCCCGACGACCGGCGCCGCGCCATGCTGGAACATATCGACGCTTCCGGCCGCTGGCTCTGGAAGTCCACGCGCGGCCGCGAGATCATGCTGGCCGCGATGCGCCGCGCCACCGAGCGCACGCTGGCCCGGCGCATTCCCGAATTGCGCAAGATGCCGCAGGAACGCCAGATCGAACGCATTGCCGCTGACGGCAAGATGAGCCGCGCCGACCTGGAGCGTGCGCTGCAAGATGCACCGGGCAGGCTGCCCATCGAATTCACCCGACAGATCCAAATCCTTCAAGAGCTGAGAGCACATTATGAGCGCTAACGTCGACGCGACTTCTTCCATCCCCGCAGACCGCCTGCAGCAAGCCATCGACATCATCACGCGCATGCGCCAGGAAATCCAGCGCGCGCTCGTAGGCCAGGAGTCCGTGGTCGACCAGGTGCTCGCTTGCGCCCTGGCCGGCGGCCACGTGCTGATCGAAGGTGTGCCGGGCCTGGGCAAGACGCTTCTGGTCAAGGCCATGGCCAAGACCTTTTCCGGCGATTTCTCGCGCATCCAGTTCACACCCGACCTGATGCCGGCCGACGTCATGGGCCATGCCGTGTTCGACATGCGCAACCAATCGTTCTCGGTGCGCAAGGGCCCGGTGTTCACCCACTTGCTGCTGGCCGACGAAATCAACCGCGCCCCGGCCAAGACGCAATCGTCGCTGCTGGAAGTGATGCAGGAACGCCAGGTGACCATTGAAGGCGAATCGCATCAGCTGCAGGCGCCGTTCATGGTGCTGGCGACGCAAAATCCGCTGGAAAACGAAGGCACCTACCCGCTGCCCGAAGCGCAGCTTGACCGCTTCCTGATCAAGGTGCGCATCGATTACCCGACCGAAGCCGAAGAACAGGAACTGGTGCGCCAGGTGACGAAGAACCGCATTGGCGATGGGCTCGACGTCGGTGCCGTCAATACCCTGGTCAAGCCGGAAACAGTGGTGGTGCTGCAACAGATCGTCTCCAAGATCCGCGTTGACGATGCGGTGTCCAACTATGCCGTGCGGCTGGTGCGTGCCACGCGCGACTGGCCCGGCATCGCCATCGGCGCCGGACCGCGCGGCTCGATTGCCCTCTTGCGCGTGGCCCGCGCCATGGCGCTGATGGCTGGGCGCGACTTCGTCATCCCCGACGACATCAAGGCAGCGGCCCTTCCGGTCTTGCGTCACCGCGTGGCGATCTCGCCGGAAAGCGAACTCGACGGTTTGACTTCCGACGACCTGCTCAAGGGCTTGATCGAACAAACCGTGGCACCGCGGGCTTGAGGTAACAAGGGATGACCCCATCACGCCGGCTGCTTGCCGCCGTCCTGCTTCTTGCGCTTGCCGCCGCTGCGCTCGCCTGGTTGCCCGAACTGGTCGACTACTGGGCGGGGGCGGCGCTCGCCTTCGTCGTGGTAGCCGCGCTCGATGGCTGGCTGACCCGGCGCGCGCCTGAACTGCGCGTTGAACGCCGCATCGCCGGCGTGTGGCCGGTGGGTGTGTGGAACGAGGTTGGACTGACGGTGCGTAACGATGGCACTGGGCGCGTGAAGCTGGAAATGTTTGACGACTACCCTACGCATTGGCAAATCGAAGGCTTGCCGCATGCCAGCACCATTGCGCCGGGCGCCTACGTCACGGTCACCTATCGCTTGAAGCCCAAACGCCGTGGCGATGCCCATTTCGGTGTGCCGCATTTGCGCATCATGTCGCCGCTGGGGCTGTGGCGCCGTGTGCGCCGCATCGGACCGGAAAACGGCGTCAAGGTCTTCCCCGATTTTTCGCAATTGCTCGGCTACACGCTGACTGCAACCGACCGCCGCGCCCCGGCTGCCGGTGCCATCCGCAAGCGCCGCCGCGGTGAAGGTACGGACTTCCGCCAATTGCGCGAATATCGCCAGGGCGACAGCATGCGCTCCATCGACTGGAAAGCCACGGCACGCCAGCAAAAGCCTATTTCGCGCGAATATCAGGAAGAACGCGACCAGCAGGTCGTGTTCCTGCTCGACACGGGCCGGCGCATGCTGGCTGAAGACGGCGCCTACACCCACTTCGACCACGCTCTCAATGCCGTGCTGACCCTGGGTTTTCTCGCGCAAAGGCAGGGAGATGCCGTAGGCTTGATGAGCTTCGGTGGCGAGATGCGCTGGCTCGCGCCCTACAAGGGGCGCGTCGGACTCGACCGCTTGCTCTCCGGTGTGTATGACCTGCAACCGGCCGAAGTCGCGCCCGACTACACGCAGGCGGCCACATCCTTGCTGGCTCGCCTGAAGAAGCGCGCCTTCATTGTGTTGATCACCAACCTGCGCGACGAAGACGACCGCGCCATGCGCGAAGCCTGCGAACTGCTCGCCACGCGCCATCTGGTGCTGTGTGCCAGCATGCGCGAAAAGGCGCTCGACCTGGCTTTGACTACCCCGGCCCATAATTTCGCGGGCGCCTTGCGTTCGTCGGCTGCGGCTCATTACCTCGACCAGCGCGACTATGCCATCAAGCGCCTGGGTATACGCGCCAGCCATCTGTTCGACATTACGCCGGAACAGTTGAGCATGACCTTGGTGAACCGTTACCGCGATATCAAGGATAGCGGGCAGCTTTGAGCGGCGTTATCCCCGACGTGCCCGTCTTTCAGTAGACGGCAAGCAGGTTGATGATGGCAACGCCAATGGCTGCCAAAGCGAGTGGTGGCAGAAGAACTGCGCCCAGGATGAGGAATATGCCATTTCTCTGCGGTACTGGACCATATGCGTTTGGTTCGACCGTGCCGCTTGTGCAGGCAATATAGTAGAAGGCCCAAATTCCCAACATCGGCACGAACAGCATTAGGGACTGCCAGCCCGATACGCCGATATCGTGCAAGCGGCGTCGGGCATACACGAATGGTGCGGCGACCAGGATACCGTAGAGCGCTGCGCTGGCAATGCCGAATGGGCTCTGATTGTGATAGATAGGGTACCGTGGATCGATGACCGTGAGTTTGGCGAGCAGCAGTCCACATGCCATAACGACGGCAAGTGAGCTGTAGGCCAGGAAGCGCACGCGGCCTATTCTGCCATCCAGGGCGAAAAAACGGGGCTCGTAAGTGCCGGCGGCGATGTCTTCGACGGGGGCCTTTGGCGGGGCGTAGGGTGATGCTTGCTTGGTGTCGGTATTCATGAGCTGGATTGCAAGACAAAACGGGCAGCTGCTATGCGGCTGCCCGTTTTGTTTGTTGCTGCGGCGATTACTGCGAATCTTGCTGGGTCTGTTGCGGTTGTTGAATCTGGGCGGCGTGCGCCCTCTTCGTGTAGTCCTGGTAGGCTGGAATGGCGATGGCAGCCAGGACACCGATCAAGCCGAACAGGACAAACGCGATGATGATCAGCCACACGATCACGCCCGAATTCTTGGACGGGGCAGGGCCGAAACGATTGGGACCATCCGTACCCGGTGCGAAGACCAGGTAGAGCGCGAACACGAAGTTGACCAGCGGGATAATCAGCAGCAAGGACATCCAGCCGGTCTGATCGAGGTCGTTCAGGCGGCGCTTGGCGTAAATGAAACCGATGGCGAACGCGGGAACATAGACCACAATCATGAACAGTGCGATCAGGGCTCCGCCAGGACCGTCATCGCCATGCATCAAGACGGGAATCGCAATGGCGGCAAGAATGCCCAGCGCAATGTACAGCAGGATGCTGGCACCCCAGGTATAAGCGATGTAGCGCAAGCGGCCGATGCGGCCGTTGACGGCGAACATCTTGGGGTCGTAAGTGCCTTCACCACCAACTTCAGCCAACTCGGCATTCGGTGCGTTATAGGGATTGTTCAAGTGTCCTCCTGTCGTTTTAATTTAAAAAGCAGCTGAAAAAATTTTCGGGCCATGAGTTGCAAGAAATTCGGCAAGAAATTCATGCACAGGCATACCTCGACCCGAGCCGAGTGGCAGCAATATCAATGGAAGCGGGGCTGAAAACCGGCAATGCACCTTGATACCAGCGCAAATGGCCGTGGTGCCGTGCGAAATGTCGATGAGTCCCCCTTGTATCACTGCCTTGCCCCGTATTCCTTGCAGACTGGCGCCTGCGGAATTTCTCATGAGCATTTCAATGTAGCATAGGTTTGATGCAATTTGTTTAATTTTCTACAGCCGTCGTCACCGACCTGTCATCGAATCCAGACTATAATATGCCCGTGGTGCCGGAAAGCGAAATGCAAGGCGCCGCCATAGCCAAAATGCGCATATGCAAACGTGGAGACCTTCGTTTGCAACCGAGACAAATGCGCCAACAATAGCGTACGGACTACGCTTCATCAGGCACAGCCGGTCAGATTCTGGGCGGATTGATGCCGAAGACTATATCAGCGAGACCATAAGGAGTTAACCAATCCTGCGGCGTGATTCCGCCCGGGGTTCGATTGGGGTTACCTGTGCCTTTTTGCCATCCGCGAAAGGCTGTGCAGGGCGCGCAAAGTTCGCGCCTGCCCGGGTTGCCCTGTGAGGAAAGATTTTGTTAGACAAACTGCTGCAACTGAAGCCGGACCCCAGCATTGCCACGCCCTTGTACCTGCAATTGGCCAGCAAGCTGACCGTCGCCGTGCATGACGGCTTGTGGAAGCCGAACGAGGCCTTGCCGGCCGAGCGTGTGCTCTCCGAAATTCTCGGTATTTCGCGTTTCACGGCGCGCAAGGCCATTGAAATCCTGTGCGAACGCGGTGTGCTGTGCCGCCGCCATGGTTCGGGCACTTACGTCAATCACACACTGGCGCGGCCATTGTCACGCCTGACGAGTTTTTCCGACGAAGCGCGCCAACGCGGTCTTGAGCCCGGTTCGCAATGGCTGTCGCGCGAGATCGGCATCGCTGCCAAGGAAGAATGCCGCATGCTCGGCTTGCGCGCCAACAGTCCAGTGTCGCGCCTGAAGCGATTGCGCACCGCCGACGACCAGATCGTGGCCATAGAAAATTCCACCATCCCGGCGCGCTTCCTGCCCGACCCCGGCGCAGTCGGCGAAAGCCTGTATGGCTATCTGTCGGACCGGCAAGCCGAACCGGCAAGTGCGCGCCAGCATATCCAGGCAATCAATGCGAATGAAGAACTGGCGCGGCTGGCGAGCATCGAGCCGGGCACGGCCATGCTGTATATCCGCCGTGTTGCCTTCGATGCGCAAGGTGCCGCCATTGAACTGACGCACTCCTACTTCCGTAGCGACCGTTTCGATTTCGTGGCCGTACTGGCGCAGGAGTCGCCTCTGGTGCAAGCCTTGCTGAATTGATTATTTCCTGGCTTGCATGGCGATTTTCACCGCCATGCCGGCCAGCACTGTCCCCATCAACCAGCGTTGCAGCACCATCCAGCCGGGCCGCGTGGCAAGGAAACCGGCAATGCTGCCGGCCGCCAGCGTGACCGTGCCATTGACCGTGATCGACAGCACGATCTGAATCAATCCCAGCTCCAGTGATTGCGCCAGGATGGACCCGGCCGGGTCGATGAACTGCGGCAGCAGCGCCAGATAAAGCAGGGCGATCTTGGGGTTCAACAGGTTGGTCAGGAAGCCCATCAGAAACAGGCGCCGCGGGCTGTGCGGCGGCAATTCCCGCACGGCGAAGGGCGATTGGCCACCAGGCTTGACGGCTTGCCAGGCCAGCCAGACCAGGTAGAGCGCACCGCCGAAGCGCAGCGCGTCATAGGCGAAGGGTACGGCAAAGAGCAGGGCGGTGATGCCGAAGGCCGCGCACAACAGGTAGAACAGGAAGCCGGCTGCAACGCCGGCCAGGGAAATGAAGCCCGCCTTGCGGCCCTGGCAGATCGAGCGCGAAATCAGATAGATCATATTTGGCCCCGGCGTCAGAGCCATGCCCAGTGCCAAGGCTGCAAAACCTGCGATCAGGCTGGTGCCATGCATTTTCTTTCCCCTAAATGGTTCCCTTCCGCCATTTTACGCGAGCCCGGGTCACTGCGCTTTTTGTGAACCAATGGTAAAGAAGCGCGCCTGGCCGCAGCCCTGGCTTGCTTTGCGGTAGACTTTCGCCTGCCTGCTCGCACCATGAGCCTGGCCAATCCGGGAATCGAATCGGGAATCGAACATAGTGAAAACCTCATTGACAAGCTTGATGGCGGTGGCAGGCGCCGCCCTTGTACTCACGGCGCAGCCTTCATGTGCCAGTGTCGAGTCCGGTGTCGACGCCTATAACGGCGGCGACTATCCCAGGGCCATGCATGACCTGTTTCCGCTGGCCGACAAGGGCAACAATCCCATTGCCCAGCGCTACGTGGCAGCCATGTATGCCGATGGCTACGGTGTGACACAGGATGAAAAAGCAGCTGCCGGCTGGTATCTCAGTGCTGCCACGGGAGGCAACATCGACGCCCAGATCATTCTGGGCGACTTCTATGCCAACGGGCGTGGCGTGGTGGCCGACCCCGTGCTGGCCGCCTACTGGCACTGGCGCGCGTCGAGCGGCATGCTCAATGCCGCCAAACGCGCGCTGGGTGAAGGCGCGAAGAAAGACACGCTGATGCTGGGCAAGCCCGGCGCTGCCGATTCGGCGAAGGAGAGCGGCTGTTCCGCACCGTCCTACGCGGCCGACGCTGCGCATTTTGGCCAGGATTCTTCGGTGGAACTGTTGTTCCTGGTCGATGCAGAGGGCAAGGCGCAGCAGGTTTCTGTTGGCACCAGCAGCACCTGGCCTCTGCTTGACAATCTCGCGCGTGACGCGTTTGCCCATTGCAGCTTTCCCCCCGTTGCGCAAAACGGCAAGCCTGCCCCGGCCCTGATCAAGGCCACCTACACGTGGAAGACCAAATGATGCGCAAGACACTGTTTGCATTCGCCACCTTTTTGCTGATTGCAGGTGCAGCCCATGCGTCGCCCGGTTCGGAGCTGGCGCGCCGCGACTATGACCGTGGAAACTATGACCTCGCCCTGCAAAAGGTCCAACCGCTGGCCGAATCGGGCGATCCTGCCGCACAGTCCCTGCTTGGCCTGATGTATGCGGAAGGCAAGGGTGTCACCAAGGACGATGCCCAGGCCTGGCAGTGGTACTGGAAAAGCTCCCTGGGTGGCAATTCGCAGGCGCAGCTCGCCCTGGTCGCCATCTACCGTGACGGCCGTGGTGTTGCCGCCGATGCCGACATGGCCAACTACTGGCAATGGAAAGTCGCAGAAGCCCTGGAGCAAGCCGCCAAGAACAAGCTGGAAGGCGAGATCGCACGTGACGCCGCCGTCTCGCGCAAAAACAAGGACGCCGCCCCGGTCATCAATCAGGCTGCGTGCAAGACGCCTGACTACCTCAAGACCGGTTACGGCTATCGCACCACGGGGGAGATGCAGATCGCCTTCATGCTTTCCGCAGACGGCAGCGTGCTCGAAGCCTCGCTGCCCAAGGGCAGCAATTGGGGCAAGCTTGACCACGATATTCTGAATAGTTACGCCACGAGCTGCACCTTCACGCCTGCCAAGCGCGACGTCAAGAATGTCAGCAGCCTTTACGTCCTTCCGGTGACCTGGTCGGTCGGACCCTGATGGATGCTGCCGCGCTGCTGCGTGAAGCGCTGACGCTGCACAAGCGCGGCATGCTTGACGAGGCGGAACAATGCTACCGCCAGTTGCTTGAAGCCGAGCCACGCCATTTCGATGCGCTGCACCTGCTAGGCCTGATTGCGCGGACGCGCGGCGACGCGCAACTGGCCGTCGGGTTGATCGAACGCGCGATTGAAGTCGACGACCAGCAAGCCATCGCCTGGTGCAACCTCGGCACGGCCTGGCAAGACCTGGGGGCATCAGACCGCGCCATCCCGGCGTTCGAACGCGCCATTTTTCTCGACCCGGGTTATGCGCTGGCGCACAACAATCGTGGCAACGCACTGCGCAATCTCGGCATGTTCGACGAGGCGCTGGCCTGCTACGACACCGCGTTACGCTGCAAGCCCGACCATGCCGATGCAGCCATGGGCCGCGGCATCGTCTTGCATCACCTCGGACGCCACGAAGACGCATTGGCCGCCTACGAAGCCGGCCTGAAGCTGCGCCCCGACGCCGATGGCTGGAGCAACCGCGGCAGCGTGCTCTACACGCTGGGCCGTTTTGATGAAGCGCTGCAAAGCATGGAGCGCGCCTTGCGGCTCGATAGCAGGCACGCCAGCGCCTGGTGCAATCGCGGCATGACGCTGCAAAAGCTCGAACGCCATGGTGAGGCGCTGGAAAGCTACGACAAGGCGCTGGAACTGCGCCCTAACCATGCCGAAGCCTGGCTCTATCGCGGCAACCTGCTGCGCCTCATGGGAAGCCTGAACGAAGCCGCCGCCTCCTACCGTCGTGCACGCGAACACGGGGCCGATGCGCAACAGGTGGATTATTTTCTGGCTGCGCTTGGCGATGGCGAAGCGCCGTCCGCCTCGCCGGCCTCTTACGTCAAGAACCTGTTCGACCGCTACGCCAGCCATTTCGACGAACACCTGGTCGAGGTGCTGCATTACCGCACACCGCAATTGCTGATGGATGCCATGCAGCAGGCCGGCGTGGCGCGTACGGGCGACGCCGTCGACCTCGGCTGCGGTACCGGCCTGGCCGGTGCCTTGTTGCGTCCGCATGTGAAGACGCTGCAGGGCGTGGACTTGTCGCAAGCGATGCTGGACCGGGCCGAGGCACGCGGCATCTACGACAGCCTTGCCTGTGAAGACGTCACGCAATACCTGTTGCGGCACGAAAGCGCGTTCGATCTCGCCGTTGCGGCCGACGTGCTGGTCTACCTGGGCGACCTGGTTCCGCTGATGCGGGCGGCACGCCATGCCTTGCGCGCAGGTGGCGCCTTCGTGTTCTCGGTGGAAGAGGGTGGGGAAGATGATTTCACATTGCAACGCTCGCACCGCTATGCCCATGCACGCGCCTATGTCGAACGCGTGTCGCTGGAGGCCGGTTTTGCCTTGAAGCAGTTGACACCTTGCGTGTTGCGCGAAGACGAAGGCGCCGACGTTGCCGGGCTGTGCATCGTGTTGACTCTGCCACATTGATTTCTCAATCCGGGGCACCTGTATCTCTTTCGGGTTGACTCTTTCTCTTTTTCTTTTTATAACTTAACCCTTGCTTCTGTGCAGGCGCGTTTAAGTAGTCGTCACTCCCCCGATTCACCCTTCAACACGGATACGGCATGCGGATTTCCACGAGCGGCACGGCAATGGTTGCAACAGCGAAGCGCTTCGGACTCATTTTGGGCCTGTGGGCAGCGGCCCAGGCAGTGTTGGCAGCGCCGACGGTCGTCGATTTCGGCCCCGTCGATACGCATCGCGGCGTAAAACAGGTCTGGTTGCGTTTCTCGGATGATATGGTTGCGCTGGGCGACGACAAGGCGCCCGATGCGGCCGACGTTGTTTGTCAAGGCACGACCGAATTGGCCAAGGGGCATTGGCTCGATGGCAAGCGCTGGGTGGCGGAATTCAAGGAAGCGCTAGGAGACGGTATTGCATGCGAAGTCAAGCCGCGCGCTACGAAGAGCCTAAAAGGAGAAGCCGCAACCGTTGCTTCACCCTGGCGCTTCGATACCGGAGGCCCGCGCCTGGAGTTCGTGCTTGACTCTGGTTCATTTGGATTGGCCAAGGAAGAGCCGACGGTGGCGTTTTTGCCGAGCGCTCAACTTGACATGGCGAGCCTGAAATACCTGGCTTGCAAGGTGAATCAAAAAAATACGCCGGTCACACTATTGGACGGTGCAGAACGTAAAGCGGTCTTGAAGCGCATGCCAAGCTACCGCTTGCGCGGCCCCGAAGACAAATGGATGGCCTTGCGTTGCGGCAAGTACTCCTGGCCTGCAGGCGCTGAGGTGGAAATCGTGACCGATGCACGGATCGCTTCGTCGGCACATGTGCAAAACAAGAAGGACGAAAGCTTCAAATTCAAGGTGCGACCGGTGTTTGCCGCGCAATTCAGTTGTTCGCGTCTGTTGGGGACAGACGGGTGCGATTCCCGCGTGCATCCCGAGACGGACGTCCCCTATCGGGAATATTCACCGGTATCTTACATGCTGAATTTTTCCGAGCAGGTTCCGCTTGATCTGGCGAAACAGGTCCGGCTGGTCAATGAAGCTGGAAAATCCTATCCGGCGCGACTGGAACAAAATTGGCAAGCCGCGCAGTCGCTGTATTTTTACGGCGACTTTGCCGAAGGACAAACGCTGAGGCTGCAATTGCCGGCCGATTTGCACGATATCGACGGACGCCCCATTGCCAATCGCGACAAACTTCTCAAGCCGGTAGCCATCGCGCATTTGCCTGCCTATGCCGGTATGCCGAAGCGGACGGGCATCGTGCCCTGGGCGCCAGGGAAAAATGGCGCATGGCCTGTCGCGACACGCGGCCTTGAACCGCAAGTCCCGGTCGCCGCCTGGCATTTCACTGGCGCGGGCAGTGACGACGAGACCTTGCTGAAACTGTTTGCTGCGGCGTCGGGGCCCACAAGCAACAGCAAACTAATTTCGGACCAAAGCGACACTCCCTATGCCGCGAGCCTGAATCTGCTGCAAAGCCTTGGGAAGCCCGCGCCGAAGATGGAAAACCGCGAGATTCATCCCGCGCGCCAAAGCATCGACTTTACTCCCTTGACGCTGGAAGGCTACGGCATGTGGCTGGTCGAGGCCGACAGTGCAGCATACCGCGCAGTGGTTGCAAAACAACGCGCGTTGATTGCAAAGCAGTCGCCCGGGCTGGGCATGCCGCAACAATGGACCGATAGCCGCTACGCCCTGGTCCAGTTGACCAACCTGCGGGCGGAGACCTTGATTTCCGCCAATGGTGATTCGCTGATCTGGATCACGGCAATCGATAGCGGCGAACCGGTTGCCGGCGTGCAGGTTGATCTGTGGAACCGGAGCGCGGATGGGCGTGCCGCGAAGCTGCGCACCCTGGTCAGTGACAACGAAGGCCGCGTCCTTGTTCCAGCTTCGCTCAATTGGCACAATAGTGAAACAAAGTCGTCGATGCTGATTGCGCGCCTTGGACCGGATACGCTCGTGGCCGAGGCGCGAACGGGCTGGTCCAGGCCAATCGTGCCTGTGGTGCACACGATTCTCGATCGCGTGCTCTTGCACCCGGGTGAATCCGTGTCCTTGCAAAGCATCATTCGCGAGCAGACATCGCGGGGTTTTGCCGTACCCGCCATGGACGACAAATGGAAGCTGCAAATCTTTGCCGGACCTTCTTACGGCGGCGCCAAACCGATTCATGAGCAGGTGCTGAACTGGTCTTCTGCGGGCAGTGCCGAAGCCGGCTGGAAAATTCCGGCAACGGCCAAGCTTGGGCAATACACTTATCAGGTCATGCATGGAACGCAAGAGGTGGATCAGGGGAATTTCCAGGTGGAGGAATTCCGCACGCCTTCCTTTGAAGCGGACTTCGAGAGCAGCACGAAATGGCGTGGAACGGGGAATGGCGCGACACAGAATGTGGAATTGCGTGGCGCACTGTCTTACCTTTCCGGCGGTGCCGCAGCGGGGCAGGAATTGCGCATCAAGGGCAGCTACACCATAGACGCACCGGCATACGCAAACGGTTACCAGTTCTTCGGCGACGTGCCAGCCGAAACCAAATCTCCAGTGTTTGACGACATCAAGCTCACGCTCGACGCTTCCGGCCATGCCGTGGCAAGCTTTCCGGCGCCGGAATCACCTTGGCGCCTCGGCCTGCAAGCCGAGATGTCGTTCGCCGATCCCAATGGGGAAATCAAGAGCGAGCAGACCGAGATTGAAATCTGGCCGCGCAGGCATCGAGTGGGTATGAGCCTGGAGCAACCCAGCGGGGCAACGGAAGTCAGGGCCAAACTGCTTGGGCTCGATGAAAAAGGCCAACCACTGACGGGAGCGCTGCTCGAAGTCAACCTGCTTGATGCCAAGGACAAGGCCACGCGGGTGTGCGAGGTCAAGACCGATGCCGAAGGCAAGGCGGAGTGCCGCCTGGGCGACAAGCTGGCCGATCTGAACGACCTGCGAGCCGAGGTGAAAGCCGATGGCGCATCCGGCACAGTGCTCAAGATCGCCGACCATGTCAGCCAGCAAACGCCGCGCAAGCGCGAGATCAATACGCTGGAAGCGGGGCCGGACAAGCCCTTGATCGGCGCCGCCCTGCCCATCCATGTGCATGCCCCCTTCCTGCCCGCCACCTTGTTGCTGACCGTGGAACGCCAGGGCGTGCAGCGCAGCCTGGTGCGCAAGCTGTCCAAAACCGACGAAGTCATCGAATTGCCAACCAGCGGCGCGGACGCACCATCTGTTGACTTGCGTGCCGTGCTGGTGCCTGCGGAAGATGCGAAGTCGGTCGACGAACGGAATTGGCAAGGCGGCATCGAAAGCGCAACGCAACTGATTCGTTTCGCCCCGGCTTCGGGCAATATCGCGCTGAAGATCGAGCCGGCGCAAGCCGTGGTTTTACCCGGCTCCAGCGTTGTAGTGAGCATCAAGGGAAAATTTCCTGACAGCGGAAAACCCGCCTCGCACGCGCATGTGACGGTCATCGTCGTGGACGACGCCCTGCTGGCCCTGAAGAGTAACTATACCTGGGACATCCTGTCGGCATATTGGCGCTGGGCCGGATCGGACGTCAGCTTCAATCCCCTCGATGGCATGATTGTGGGCGGCAAGTCTTTTGGCGCGGCCGCGAATTATTTCCCCGCACCGGAGGCAGCTCTGGAGCGAATGTGGGTGCCCGAAGGCATGGGAGGTGGTCTTGACTCACCCAGCGATGGACGAGCCGGTAGCGATGGGTATGCGGGATACTTGCCGGCGCCATCACCCGTGGCTGCTGTGGCCGGTGCGCCAATGCGGCGGGAAGCCGAGTTAGCCTCGGGAAGTGCTGCGACGGTTCAACGCGTCGAACTCACCGGTAGCAGCATCCGCCGCGCCGATACCGAAGAACACGTCAAACCGCGCATTAACTTCAGTACGCTGGCCCTGTGGCGCACTGAGGTCATACTCGACGAACACGGCGAAGCCAAAGTGGATGTGCCCCTGCCCGATACGCTGACGCGCTGGTACATCGCCGCCATTGCCACTAGTGGTGCCGGCAGGTTAGGCATGGACCACGGCACCGTCACCACCAGCCAGCCGGTGCAAATCCTGTCAGGCCTGCCGCAATCGGTACGCAGCGACGATGCCCTGGTGCAGAAACTTACCCTGCGCAACACAACCGAAAAACCATTGGTTCTGACCTTGACGGCACAAGCTAAAGGCAAGCGCGACGACAACCTGCCTGGCACGCGCGACCCCATGCCGGCTTCGGCCTTGGAAGCACGCGGCTTGAAATTCGAAAAGCGCGTGATGCTGGCCGCTGGTGAGAACAAGGCCATCGAATGGAAGGTGGCTGTGCCCGACGGTTTGACCACGCTCGACTGGACCATTGCCGCAAAGGATGCCAAGGGGCACTCGCTCGATTCGCTGGTGCAATCGCAAAGCGTGACAGCGCCGGTACCGGTCACGGTGCGCGAAGCCATGCTGCTGGCAGTCGATGCACCGAAGAACATCAGCATCGCCCAACCCTCCGGCGCCAAGCCCGGTCTCGGTGGCCTGGCCGTGCACTGGCAAAGCAGCCTGGTCGATGCCGCCATGGATGGCACGCGCCGTGCCATGGCCGACTACCCGTATGGCTGCATGGAACAACTGGCATCGAAGGCCGTCGTCAGCGGCGAACCAGAGGCATGGAAGAAGCTGATGGCCAAACTGCCTTCGATGATCGATGGACAAGGCCTCGTGCGCTATTTCCCTGAAACGCCGGGCAGCGAAGTGTTGACGGCTTATCTTATCGACATCGCCGAAGCCTATGGCCTGGCACTGCCGCAAGCGGAAGAGCAACGCATGCGCGCCGGTTTGCGCACGGCACTGGCGCATGAAATCTCGCGCGAACAAGCCGAATGGCTGGATGAGCGCAGCCGCCTGTCGCGCCGCCTGGCCTTGCAAGCGACGCTGGCGCCAGACCTGGGTGGTATTGCGCCGACGGTGCCAACCGAGTTGGACACACTTCCCACCATTGCCTTGGTCGATTGGCTGCGCTACGTATTGAAGCAAGCCGAATCGGCGCAACGTGCACAATGGCTCGAGGCCGCCAGCGTGGAATTGCGCAGTCGCTACGACATGCAGGGAACAAGGTTTACCCTGCGCGTCAACCCGAACGACAACATCTGGTGGTTCATGTGGAATGGCGACGTGGCGCAGGCGCGTGCTGCCCTGTTGATCGAACGCCACTTGTCGCAGCAGCCGCGCTGGTCAGGACTCATGCCGGGCTTGGTCAGCGGCCTGGCCGACCGGCAAAAGGGCGGGCAATGGCATACCACGGTGGCCAATGCCTGGTCTGGCGCGGCCATGCAAGAGTTTGCCCGGCAAAACGAGCACGGCCCGGTCAGCGGCACTTCGTTTGCCGGCTTCGGCGGCCGGGACGTCAAGAGCATCTGGCCCGACCCCGCACCGGCACTGCTACCCTGGCCGCAACAAGGCGCGCGCGGCGACTTGAACCTGCATCACGACGGCAGCGGCGCGCCCTGGGCCACAGTGCAAGTCATGGCCGCAGTCGATACGCCGCAAGCGGTAAGCCATGGCTTGTCGGTCAAGAAAATCATCGAACCGCTGGAACAAAAGGTCAAGGGCCGTTGGTCCGTGGGCGACATCCTGCGTGTGAAACTGGTGATGCAAAGCGATGCCAAGCTCTCCTGGCTTGCCGTACGCGATCCGATTCCGTCTGGCGCCACAATACAGGGCAAGGGCTTGAAGGGCGAGACCGAAGTGGGCCACCCCAACGGCTGGCTCTGGTGGTGGCGTCCAAGTTCGACCGAACTGGGTAATGAGAGCTACCGCGGCTATTACCAGTTCGTCTGGAGCGGGACTTGGGAGTCAGACTACGTGCTACGGCTGAACAATGCGGGCACGTTCACGCTGCCGCCGACGCGGATTGAAGCAATGTATGCGCCCGAGATTTTTGGTGAGGCACCGAACGCGACGATGGAGGTTGGCCCCTGACGAAGGGCTCTAGTCCAACACCGCCGCCCAAAGCTGCTGAACTGCCTGCGCATCGTCCTTCACAAGGGACGGTTCGACATGCGCCCGCTCCCCGCCCTGTAGCCTGATCTGATGCTGCAGCTTGCGGTAATGTCGGTAGGCGCCTGCCACCTGCGAGGCAAGGGCGGTATCGATCAGGTCCAGTTCGCTGCACAGCCGCAAGAGCGCAATATTACCGAGGTCGGCCAGCAGCACATCGTGCTCTGCCGCATGGCGCAGGATCAGGTATTGCACGATGAATTCGATATCGATCATGCCGCCGGCGTCGTGCTTCAAGTCAAACTGTTCGCTCTTGTTGGGATGGGCGTCACGCATCTTCTTGCGCATGGCCTTGACGTCGTGGCGCAGTTCGGCACCGTCGTTTTCGTCGCGCCGGCGCCGCAGTACTGTTTCACGGATCGCCTCGAATGCGGCGCCAATGTCGGCGTCGCCGGCGCAATAGCGCGCGCGCGTCAATGCCTGGTGTTCCCATACCCAGGCCGACTCGTTCTGGTATTTCTCGAACGACGACAGGGACGACACCAGCAAGCCGCTTGCGCCATCTGGCCGCAAGGCGGTGTCCACGTCGAACAGGATGCCGGCCGGGGTGTGCGTGGTCATCCAGGTGATGAAGCGTTGCGCCAGTTTGGCGTAGAGTGCCGGCGCATCCTGGTCGTCGTCGCGGTAGAGGAAGATCACATCAAGGTCCGACACATAGCCCAGTTCCTTGCCCCCCAGCTTGCCGTAAGCGATGACGGAAAACAGCGGCACCCCGCGGTGGCGGTTGGCGATGGTTTCCCACACTGCCTGCACGGTGGCGGCGATCAGGATGTCGGCCAGTTTCGACAAATGGTCGGCCAGCCGTTCCACGCTCAAGTCGCCTTCGAGGTCTTGCGCCAGCAGGCACAGCATTTGCGCGTGGTGCAGTTCGCGCAGGATATCCATCTGGCGTTCCACGTCCCCGCCGGCGGCCTTGAGTTGCGCATTGCATTCGACGGTGAAGACGTCCCAGTCGGGTTCCGCATGCAGCGCGCGTTCGTCGAGCAATTCGTCCAACAGGATAGGGTGTTGCGTCAGGTATTTGGCGGCCCAGTCGCTGGCGCTCATCATCTTGATGACGCGCACCAGGGTGTGCGGGTATTCGGTCAAGAGCGCAAGATAGGCGGCGCGGCGCGCCACGGCTTCAAAGAAGTCGAGCAGGCGGCCCAGCGTGGCGGCCGGCGCTTCGGCCTTGCCGACGATGATGGGCAAGGCCTTGTTGATCAGTGCGAACAGGCGTGTCTTGCTGGCATCGGGCAGCGCTTGCAGGCGTGGCGATTGCAGGCTATGGTGGATGCGGCGCGCGGCGCCTTCTGCATCGGGGAAATTCAGTTCCTGCAGCCGCGCAGCGATGGCGTCGACATTGCTGTCTTCCGATATCGGCGCACTATCCTCGGAATCCCCTTCGTTGCGTCCGCCGCTCTTGTCACGAAAGATGGCGTCAAATTGTCCGGCCACGAAGCGGCGCTGGCGTTCCAGTTCCTGCATGAAGGCATCGAGCTCGGTGTAACCCATCATGGCGGCGATGTGGCGTCGCTCCGGCTCTCCCGGCGGCAAGGCATGGGTTTGCGCATCTTCCACGTATTGCAGGCGGTGTTCCAGGTTGCGCAGGAAGGTGTAGGCTTTCTGCAAACCGTCCACCACGTCGGGCTCGAGCAAGAGCTTTTGCGCCAAGGTGTCCAATATGCCGCGCGTGGAGCGGTCACGCAGCACGGCATCGCGCCCGCCGCGTATCAACTGGAACACCTGGGCCAGGAATTCGATTTCGCGGATGCCGCCGCGCCCGAGCTTGACGTTGTTGCTGCGGTCGGGGTAACGCTTTTCCTGGCGCACGACTTCGGCACGGATCTGGGCATGCATGTTGCGGATCGCATCAATCGAGCCGAAGTCGAGATAGCGGCGATAGACGAAGGGGCGGATCAAGCCTTCAAGCTGGGCCAGGTCGTCCGCATTGCCGCTCATGGCACGGGCCTTGACCCAGGCATAGCGCTCCCATTCGCGTCCCTGCACCACGAAATATTCTTCCAGCATGGCCAGGCTGGCCACCAGCGGACCCGAGGCGCCATTGGGGCGCAGTGCCATGTCGACGCGGAACACGTAGCCGTCTTCAGTGATTTCGGAAATGGCGCCGATCAGTTTCTTGCCCAAGCGTATGAAGAATTCATGGTTCGACAACTGGCGCTGCCCGTCCTGATCCACGCGCGTCATGCCGTCTTCGCCGTAGAGAAAGATCAGGTCGATGTCGGATGAGGCATTCAACTCGCGTCCTCCGAGCTTGCCCATGCCGATTACGATCAGCTCCTGCACGGCGCCGGATTCTTCACCGATCGGCGTGCCATGCAGGGCAACCAGTTCGCGTGTCAGGCCGGCCAGCAATGTTTGCACCGTGAAGTCAGCCAGCGCACTCATGGTTTCGACTACTTCGGCGAGGTCAGCCAGGCCTGTCAGGTCGCGCTGGATCAGGACAGCCATGGTGAGGTTGCGCAGGCGGCGCATGGCTGCGGGTGGTTCAAGCCCGTTTTCTGTGTCCTTTTGTAATAATTCTGCGAAAATGGAGGGGGTTAGCGCAATCTTGGCATGAATATTGACAAGTTCGGCGCGACCGGCGTCAGCCTCCGTCCAGCGTTTGTAGAAACGTGAAGCGGTAGCAGTGGGCAAAGTGGAATTTGTCACGGGCGTTCTGACTTGAAGAGTGCGGATCGGCGTTTGGCCGAAGTTTTTTCCGGGCCAAACCAAATTATGCGAAACATTCTACGCTGACTCACTGTCAATCGACCGATGCACGAACACCCAGTCCACTCCGAACCCGTAACCAGAATGCTGCGTATCTGGCATCGGGTCAGGGCGTGCTATCGCTTTGCCAACATCGTCACGCACCATGTGCTGGGCTTCCTGGTCAAGACGGCCTTGCTGTTGTATTTCCTGTTTTGCTTCACTTTCCTTGCTTTGCGGTATCTGGTCTTGCCGCATATCGATCACTACAAGCCCGACGTCGAGCGCCTGATTTCCGATGCGATCAACCAGCCCGTGGTGATCGGCAAACTCAGTGCCGACTGGGATGGCTTGCGTCCGCGCATTGCTCTCGATCAACTTTCGATCAAGGATGGCTTTGGCCGGCCCGCCTTGACCTTGCCTCATGTGCAGGCGACAGTTTCCTGGCTCTCGGTGCCGACCGGCGGATTGCGCCTGCATCAGCTGGAAATCGACAACCCCGACATGGATGTACGGCGCGATGCCGAAGGCAATCTTTACGTGGCCGGGATACTGGTGCCGCAAACCAAGGGCAACGACAACCGCGGCGCCAATTGGCTGTTGTCGCAACGTAAGATCCTGATCCGCCACGGCACGGTGCGCTGGAACGACAACCAGCGTGGCGCCCCCGAGTTGCCGCTGTCGGAAATCAACGTGGAATTGCGCAACCATTGGTACGAACACCAGTTTGCGCTGCATGCCACGCCGCCTGCTGCCATGGCCGCGCCGATCGACTTCCGTGCCGACTTCACCCACCCCGCCTTCGCCGGCAACATTTCCGACGCGACACTGTGGAAGGGTCAGCTTTACTTCGACCTGGGCCAGACCGACCTGGCAGCATGGGGAGCCTATGTTCCCGGCTCCAAGAGCTTTGCCATCCAGCGCGGCCACGGCGCGTTGCGTTCCTGGCTCGACTTCGACCGTGCCAAGGTAGCTGATTTCACTGCCGACCTGTCGCTGGCCGATACGGCTTTGCGTTTCAACGACTTTCCTGTGCTCGAACTGGACAAGGTCAGTGGCCGCATCAGTGTGCGTGAAGACATCGACAAGAACGGCATCGACGGTACGCCAACGTTTGGCGCGAATGGCCACAGTATTGCGCTGACGAATTTCTCCTTCGTGACCAATGACGGCATGACCTTGCCGCCGACCACGATTTCCGAAACGTTCGAACCGGGCGCCAACGATGACCCGTCCAAGACCACAGTCAAGGCTACGCTGATCGATTTGCAGACCATGGCGGCGTTTGCCAGCCGCCTGCCTTTCTCGCCGGCATGGCGCCAGATCCTGGCCGACTATGACCCGCGCGGCCAACTACGCGACTTTAGCGCAAGCTGGCAGGGCAACTACCCGTCCATCTCGGCCTATAACGTCAAGGGTGGTTTCGTGGGACTGGGCATGAAGGGGCAGGCGGCGAAGCCGGCCCGGGCCAAGATCGGTCGTTTGGCGGCGCAGGCCGCCGTGCCTTTCATCCCCGGCTTCGACAATCTGACCGGGCGCGTCGACATGAACGAACGTGGCGGCGATATCGCGCTCGATTCGAACAACCTGCAAATCGAATTGCCGGGCGTCTTCACCGACGCCATGGTGCCCCTGCAAAAGCTGGCGACCCAGACCAACTGGAGCTTCCAGGACAAGAACAAGATGCTCGTGACAGTGGCCAGCATGGACCTGGCACGCGATGGCTTGACGGCATCGGCTTCGGGGACCTACCTCGTGACCAACCAGCCCGGCACCAAGTCCAGCGGCCTGGCCGACTTCAGCGCGCACATCGACCACTTCGACTTCAACAAGATCGAGCAATACCTGCCGGCCAATGCCGATGAGCATTTCCGTGAATGGATCACACATGGCCTGCTGTCCGGTTCGCTGCGCGACGCCACCATCAAGGTCAAGGGCGACATGAAGGACTTCCCCTTCCGCACCAACCCCGGCGAAAAACCCAAGGGCGACTTTACCGCCGAAGGCCGGATTGTTGACGGTGTGCTCAACTATGACCCGCGCCCGAGCCAGCGTGACCCGAAAAAGCCGATGTGGCCCTGGCTGGAAGAAATCCAGGGCACCATACGGATGGACCGCACGCGGCTGCAAATCACGGCAGAGCACGCCAAGACGCGAAACACAGTTGCCGAAGCCAAGGCCGTCATTGATGAAGTCGGTTCGCCCAAGGGCATCCTGACGGTGGACGCGACCATCAATGGCGCCATGCCGGACTACCTGGCCTACGTCCAGGAAAGCCCGGTGCAGCAGATGATAGGCGGGTTCACCGACGACTCCCACGCCACCGGGAATGCAAAGCTGACCCTTAAGCTGAACATGCCATTGGGTCACATGGTAGACACCAAGGCTTCAGGCAAACTGCAATTCATGGGCGACGACATTGCCCTGTTTTCCAACCTGCCTCCCCTGAACAACAGCAACGGCGTGCTGGAGTTTTCCGAACGCGGCTTCAACATCAACAACGTGCACACCACCTTCCTTGGTGGTGCCGCCACGATCAACGGCGGTGGCCCGGGCGACACGGCCGCCATCCATGGCGAAGGCACGCTGACTGCCGAAGGCGTGCGCAAATATGGTGCCGAAAACGGTTTCGGCAAACTGGCGCAGCACTTGACAGGCAGCACGCACTACAACGTCGCCATCAACGTGCGCAAAAAGCACACCGACCTGGTCGTCGACACCAACCTCAATGGCATGGGACTGGACTTGCCGGCACCGCTGCACAAGGAAGCCGGCGATAGTCTGGCCACGCGTTTCGAAATGCTGGGCATGAATTCGACCGACGCCAACCTGCAGCGCGAGGAAATCAAGATTGCGTTAGGCAATGCCGTCAATGCCCGTTACGAGCGCGAAAAAACTGCGGAACGCGGCGCGCCATGGCGTCTTGCGCGCGGCACCATCGGCGTGTTTTCGCCCACTACCGTGCCGGCCAAGGGCGTGTTGCTCAACGACAGCCTGAAGTCGCTCAATGTGGATGCGTGGACTGACCTGGTTTCTGAAATCATGAGCGACAAGGCGCCGCCGGGCGTTGTGCCGGCAGCACCGGGCACCAGCCTGGGCGACCTGTTCAATCCGGACACCTTTGCCATCCATGCGGGCGACATGACCGTGTTCGGCCACAAGATCGATAACGTGGTGCTGAACGCCAGCCGGCAAAACGACATGTGGCAAGCCAAGGTCGGCTCGATGCAGGCGGCCGGCAATTTCAGCTATGCACCAGCCGGCAAGGGGCTGGTGACGGCCAAGCTCGATTCCCTGATCATTCCGAAATCCGGCGCCAGTGAAGTGGCTGACGTGCTGCAAGGCAAAGCCGTGACACGCGAATTGCCCGCGCTTGATATCGAAGTGCAGAATTTCGACCTGCTTGATAAACACCTGGGCAAACTCGTCGTGAAAGCCAGCAACGGGCGGCGCGACGGCGCCAACGTCTGGAACATCGATGACCTCGAAGTGGACAATCCCGATGCCGCCCTGAAGGCCAAGGGCGACTGGGTGATCCGCAACAACCAGAATCGCTCGCACCTGTCGTACAACCTGGAACTGAAGAATGCTGGCGGCACCTTGGATCGACTCGGCTTTGCCAATGTCTTAAGCAAGGGCAAGGGCAACATGGCTGGCGAAGTCAGCTGGAACGGTGTGCCTTACTCGCTTGACGTACCCAGCCTGTCAGGCAAGGTCAGTGAGCTGAAAGTGGAGAAGGGGCAATTTCTCAAGGGCGATGCTGGTGCCGCCAAGCTGCTGGGTGTGCTGAGCCTGCAATCTATCCCGCGCCGCTTGACGCTCGACTTCCGCGATGTCTTTTCATCCGGGTTCGCATTCGACATGATTTCCATGACGGCCAATGTGGAAAACGGTGTCTTGAGCACCAAGGACTTGAAAATGGCGGGGCTCGACGCCACCGTGGTCATGGATGGAAGTGCCGACATGGTCAATGAAACGCAAAACCTGCACGTGGTGGTGGTGCCACGGGTCGATGCGGGTGCCGCCTCGCTGGGCTATATTCTGATCAATCCGGCCATTGGCGTCGGCACTTTCCTCGCGCAATTGTTCTTGAAGGACCCGCTGTCAAAGGCGCTGGCCGAAGAAATGCAGATCACCGGCCCCTGGGCTGACCCCAAGGTGACCAAGATCAGCAAGAGTGACAAGAAAGCCGTTGCGGCCGATGCCGCTTCGGATGCGCCTATCGAAAAGTGAATGCGACCATGGACATGAAAGTTGCCGCGGTACAGATGGTGTCGACACCGGAGCCGCAAGAGAATTTCTACGTGATGCAGCGCCTGGTGGCACAGGCCGCCGCGGAAGGTGCGCAGCTCGTGTTGCTGCCGGAATACTGGCCCATCATGGGTATGCATGAGCGCGACAAGGTGGCCCATGCCGAAGACCCCGAGGCTGCCGGCCCAATCCAGCAATGGATGGCGCAGCAGGCCAGGGCGCACAAGATCTGGCTGATCGGCGGCACGCTGCCGCTGCAGGCAGGGCCGGACAAGGTCTTGAACACCACGCTGGTGTTCAACCCGGACGGTGAACGCGTGGCCCGTTACGACAAGATCCACCTGTTTTCCTTCACCAAGGGTGAAGAGTCCTACGATGAGGCGCGCACCATCGTTCCTGGCCGGCAGGTGCAAAGCTTCGAGGCGCCATTCGGCCGTGTCGGCCTCTCGGTCTGCTATGACCTGCGCTTTCCCGAACTCTATCGCGCCATGGGTGACTGTGCCCTGATCGTGGTGCCGGCCGCTTTCACCTACACCACGGGCAAGGCGCATTGGGAATTGCTGCTGCGCGCCCGCGCGATTGAAAACCAGTGTTACGTGCTGGCGTCGGCGCAAGGTGGCAAACATGTCAACGGTCGCCGCACCTGGGGCCACAGCATGCTGATCAATCCCTGGGGCGAAGTCGAAGCGCTTCTGGCCGAGGGCGAGGGCACTATCGTCGGAGCGATTGATTCCAAGCAACTGGCAAGTGTGCGTGAGAGCCTGCCTGCGCTGAAGCACCGCAAAATGTGATGGGCAAAGTCGTGCATAGCTCCACGCAATCCGCTATCCTTAGAACCTGTTTGCGATCTTACTGCGCGACCCGGATTTGCGGCCAAGCAGTGCTCAAAATCCTCATGTACTTAAGTACATTCCGGTTTTTCCGCGCTGGTTGGCCGGGGGCGCCTAGCCGCAACTGCGGGCCGCTCACTACAGATCGTAAACAGGTTCTTATCCAATACGGCGCCGTTGCGCCAGTGAAAGACTTGCCATGAAAGCATTTGAACCAAACCTCCAGGCACTTGCCATTGCACGCGACGTCCTGCTTACCCCCTTCGGTCTGGATGAATCCAAACTGATCAAGGCGCTGGGCACCATGTTCACGCACAAAGTGGACTATGCCGACCTGTATTTCCAGTTCACCAAGAGCGAGGGCTGGAGCCTGGAGGAGGGCATCGTCAAGACCGGCAGCTTTTCCATCGACCAGGGCGTGGGTGTGCGCGCCGTCTCCGGCGACAAGACTGCGTTTTCCTATTCCGACGATATTTCCGAGAGAGCCTTGCTCGAAGCCGCCGCTGCCACGCGCACGATTGCGCGCCAAGGTGCCGGCAAGGTCAAGGTGGCGGGTGATACGCAACTGTCGGGCGGCCGTTCGCTCTACCTGCCGCATGACCCGCTGGCCTCGCTCGATGCCACCGCCAAGGTCAAGTTGCTTGAACGCGTGGAGCGCATTGCGCGTGCCAAGGACCCGCGCGTGGTGCAGGTCATGGCTGGCCTGGCTGGTGAATACGACGTGGTGCTGGTACTGCGCAGCGATGGCGTGCTGGCTGCAGACATCCGTCCGCTGGTGCGTGTGTCCGTCACCGTGATTGCCGAACAGGATGGCCGCCGTGAAATGGGTTCGTCCGGCGGCGGTGGCCGTTACGACTATGCCTACTTCACCGATGAGATTCTCGAAAAATACGCCACCGAAGCCGTCAATGGCGCGCTGGTCAATCTCGACTCGCGTCCGGCACCGGCGGGCGCCATGACCGTGGTCCTGGGGCCGGGCTGGCCTGGTGTGCTGCTGCATGAAGCCATCGGCCACGGCCTCGAAGGTGACTTCAACCGCAAGGGCTCGTCCACCTTCTCCGGCCGCATCGGTGAACGCGTCGCGGCCAAGGGTGTTACCGTAGTTGACGATGGCACGCTGCCGGACCGCCGCGGTTCGCTCAACATCGACGACGAGGGCAATGCCACGCAATGCACCACGCTGATCGAAGACGGCATTTTGAAGGGCTACATCCAGGACACCATGAATGCGCGCCTGATGAAGATGGGCGTGACTGGCAATGCAAGGCGCGAATCGTTTGCCCACCTGCCCATGCCGCGCATGACCAACACCTACATGCTGTCGGGCGAGCGCGACCCCGCAGAAATTCTCGCTTCTGTGAAGAACGGTTTGTATGCCGTGAATTTCGGCGGCGGCCAGGTTGACATCACCAGCGGCAAATTCGTGTTCTCGGCTTCCGAGGCTTACATGATCGAAGACGGTAAGGTGACCTATCCGGTCAAGGGTGCCACGCTGATCGGCAACGGGCCCGACGTCTTGAACCGGGTATCGATGATAGGCAACGACATGCGGCTTGATTCCGGCGTGGGCGTATGCGGCAAGGAAGGGCAGAGCGTGCCGGTCGGCGTTGGACAGCCAACCTTGCGGATTGACGGCATGACCGTTGGCGGTACCGCCTGATTTTTTCTTCTTGAATTTCCTTGCCGGGTGAGCCGGCAAGGAAGGTTTTCAACTATTCCAACTATCGCGCCTTAACGCTTGCTGACAGCGTCATTGTCCGGCAAGGCCGACTCATCCCACCCGCCACCGAGCGCCTTGACCAGCAACACGGAAGACGACAGGCGCTTGTTGAGCAAGTCCACCAGCGCCCGTTCGTTCGACAGTGCCGTGGTTTCCACCGTGATCACATCCAGGTAGGCCACGATGCCGGCCTTGTATTGGTTGCGCGTCAATTCCACCGAGCGGCGCGACAGTTCCACCGCCTCACGCTGCTTGTCCATCTCTTGTCCCAGTATGCGCAGTGCGGCGATGTTGTCTTCAACTTCCTGAAAACCGGTCAAGACCGTTTGCCGGTAGTTGGCCACCGAAGCGTCATAAGAAGCGCGTGCCTGATCGGTGGCAGCACGCAGCGCGCCGCCATCGAACAATGTCTGGGCGATTGAAGGGCCGATCGACCAAAGCCGGTTTGGCGCCGAAATCCAGTTGGCGAAACTGCTGCTCTGGTAACCGCCCTGGGCCGAGATGGTCAGGGCCGGGAAGTAGGCCGATTCAGCCAGGCCGACCTTGGCATTGGCCGAGGCGGTCAGCCGCTCGGCGTTGGCAATATCGGGACGGCGTTCCAGCAGGGTCGACGGCACGCCAACCGGGATATCCGGCACGGCCGTATCGAAGTCGGGGTTGGGCTTGATCGAGAAGGTCGAGGCCGGCTTGCCGACCAGAAGCGCAATCGCGTGTTCCATCTGGGCGCGCTGCACGTCGAAGTCGATGGCCTGTGCCTCGGTGGTGCGCAATTGCGTTTCAGCCAGCACCACGTTTTCCTTAGGTACGGTGCCGGCCTTGTATTGGTTGCGTGTCAGCTCGAGCGACTTGTTGTAGTCGGCCACGGTCTTGTCGTAGAGCTGGCGGTCTGCGTCGAGGTCGCGCAGCTGGAAATAATCCTGTGCAAGCTGGGCCTGGGCCAGCAGGCGCGCCGCCTGCAGGTCGGCCGCGCTGGCCTGGGCGGCAGTCTTGTTGGCTTCGACGTTACGCCGCACGCGGCCCCAGAGATCGGGTTCCCAGCTTGCGTCCAGCGTCAGCAGATTGGTGTCGGTTGGCCCGGAGGTGGCGAGCGAGCTGCCGCCGCTGCCCGTACTGCCTGCCGAGCTGCCGGCCGTGCGGGAAGTCGGGCTGCTGGAGCGCGTGTGCGATGCATTGGCGCTCAGGGTCGGGAAATAGGCTGCCTGGGCACCGCGCACGGCAGCGCGCGACTGGCGGTATTGGGCTTCGGCCTGGGCAATGGTCTGGTTCGAGGTGTTGACCTGCTCTTCCAGATCGTTGAGCAAGGGATCGTTGTAGATTTCCCACCACTTGGTTGGCAACTTCGTGTCGGCCGGCTGTGCCACCTTCCAGCCCTGCGCTTCCTTGAAGGCGTCAGGTGTCTCGGTCTTGGGCTTGACGTAGTCGGGCCCCACGGCGCAGGCCGTCAACAGCAGGGGCGCAAGGAGGGCAACGGGCAAGAGGCTGGTGTGTTTGGCTCGCATGTTCAAATTCTCCAATTCCATTTTTATATTTTTTCCAGCGCCGGCTCGTCCGCCGACGTGCCGCGGAAGTCGGCCCACACGCCGCGCCACCATGTATGGAAGCGGTCAAGGTAAAGGTAGACAACAGGGGTGGTGAAAAGCGTCAGTATCTGGCTCACGATCAAACCGCCAACGATGGTCACGCCGAGCGGTTGGCGCAACTCCGACCCGGTACCGGTGCCGAAAGCCAGCGGCAAGGCACCCAGCAATGCGGCCATGGTGGTCATCATGATGGGGCGGAAGCGCAGCAGGCAAGCCTGGCGGATCGAATCGAACGGCGACTTCTTTTCTTCGCGCTGCGCGACCAGGGCAAAGTCGATCATCATGATCGCGTTCTTTTTCACGATGCCGATCAGGAGGATGATGCCGATGAAGGCCATCACGCTCAAGTCCATCTTGAACAGCATCAATGCCAGCAAGGCGCCTACGCCGGCCGAAGGCAGGGTGGAAAGGATCGTGATCGGATGCACATAGCTCTCATATAGCACACCGAGCACGATGTAGATCGTAAACAGCGCCCCGAGAATCAGGAAGGGCAGGGAAGACAGCGAATCCTGGAAGGTCTTGGCCGTGCCCTGGAAACTGGCGTGGATGGTCGAAGGCATGCCGCTCTTCTGCACAGCCGCATCGATCGCCTTGACCGCGTCGGACAGCACCACGCCCGGCGGCAGGTTGAACGACATGGTCATGGCCGGGAACTGGCCCTGGTGATTGACCGAGAGCGTGGTATTGGTCGGCTCAAAATGCGAGAACGCCGACAGGGGCACGAGCTGGTCGAGCCGGTTTGCCACATAGATGCCGTTCAGTGTTTCCGGGCGCTGCCAGTATTGCGGCGCGACTTCCATCACCACGTGGTACTGGTTCTTGGCTTCGTAGATCACCGATACCAGGCGCTGGCCGAAGGCGTCATACAGCGCTGCGTCGATGGCGCTTTCCGTCACGTTCAAGCGGGCCGCCGTGGCACGGTCGATCTGCAGCGTGATCTGCAAGCCGCGGTCTTGCTGGTTGCTATTGACGTCGACCAGTTGCGGCAAGCCTTGCAGGATCTTCAGGATGCGCGGCGACCAGGTGTTGAGGTCGGCCAGGTTGTCGCCCTGCAACGCATACTGGTACTGCGAATTCGAACCGCGCCCGCCGGTGCTGATGTCTTGCGCCGCCTGCAGGAACAGTTGCGCGCCCGGCACCTTGGCCAACTTGCCGCGCAAGCGGTTGATCACTTCGTCGGCACTGACCTTGCGTTCGTTCAAGGGCTTCAAGGCGATGAACATGTTGCCGGTGTTGCGCTGGGCGCCGCCGGTAAAGCCGGTCACGCTGGCAACGGCAGGGTCGGCGCCGATGATCTTCACATAGCTCTCGAGCTTGGGCCGCATGGCCTGGAACGAGGTAGCCTGGTCGGCCACGATGGCGCCCTGGATCACGCCGGTATCCTGTTGCGGGAAGAAACCCTTGGGCACCACGGTGTAGAGGAAGATGTTGAGGCCGATCACGGCGAACATGATGATCATCGTCAACAGCGGATGGCGCAAGGCGCGCGCCAGGCCGTTGTCGTAACGCGCCAGCATCCAGTCGAAGAAACGTTCGGAAGCGGCAAACACCTTGCCTTGTTTCTTGTCCGGTTCATGCTTCAACAGGCGCGAGCACATCATCGGCGTGGTGGTCAGCGACACCACGAGCGACACCAGCACGGCGGCCGACAAGGTGACGGCGAATTCATGGAAAATGCGGCCGATGATGCCGCCCATCATCAACAGTGGAATGAACACGGCAACCAGCGAGATGCTCATCGACAGTACCGTGAAGCCCACCTCCCGCGCGCCGCGCAGGGCAGCTTGCATCGGCGACATGCCTTGTTCCATGTGGCGCGACACGTTTTCCAGCACCACGATCGCATCGTCGACCACGAAGCCGGTCGAGATGGTCAGTGCCATCAGCGAGAAGTTGTCCAGGCTGAAGCCGCACAGGTACATGATGCCGAAGGTGCCGATCAGGGAGATAGGCACGGCAATACTGGGGATGAAGGTGGCGCGGCCGTTGCGCAGGAATAGGAACACCACCAGGATCACCAATGCCACCGAAATGCACAGGGTGCGCTCCACGTCGCGCAGCGAAGCGCGGATGGTGGTGGTCTTGTCCAACTGGGTGGTCATTTCGATTGCGGCGGGGATCGATGCCTTCAACTGCGGCAACATGGCCTTGATGCGGTCCACCGTTTCGATGATATTGGCGTCGGGCTGCTTGAAAACGATGATCAGGATCGACGGTTTGCCGTTGGCCATGCCGGCGTTGCGCAAGTCTTCCACCGAATCGACCACCGTGCCCAGGTTTTCCAGCGTCACCGGCAGGCCCTTGCGCCAGATCACCACCATGTTCTTGTAGTCCGCAGCCTTCTTGGCCTGGTCGGTGGTGCCGACTTCCCATTGCGTATCGCCGCGTTCGACGAAACCCTTGGGCCGGTTGGCGTTGGCGTTGGCCAGGGCGGTACGCACGTCTTCCAGCGCCACGTTGTAGCGATTCAGTGCATCGGGGTTGAGTTCCACGCGCACGCCGGGCAGCGAGCTGCCGCCGACGTTGACATTGCCCACGCCCGAAATCTGCGACAGCTTCTGTGCCACGATGGTCGAAGCCGAGTCATACATCTGGCCCTGGGTCAGCGTGTCCGAAGTCAGCGCCAGGATCATGATGGGAGCGTCGGCCGGGTTGGCCTTGCGGTAGGTTGGATTGCTGCGCAGCGTGGCCGGCAGATCGACGCGCGCGGCATTGATGGCGGCCTGCACGTCGCGCGCCGCGCCGTCGATGTCGCGCGAAAGGTCGAACTGCAGCGTGATGCGCGCCGACGAGAGCGCGCTGTTCGAGGTCATTTCGGTGATGCCGGCGATGCGCCCAAGCGAACGTTCCAGCGGCGTGGCGACCGAAGTCGCCATCGTTTCCGGGTCGGCGCCGGGCAGCGAGGCACTGACCGAAATCGTCGGAATGTCGACCCGCGGCATGGGTGACACCGGCAGCAGGTTGAACGACACCATGCCGGCCAGCGCCACGCCGATGGTCAACAGCGTCGTGGCAATCGGCCGCTTGATGAAGGGTGACGAAAGATTCATGGATTATTCCGTCAACGGCCGCTTGTCGACCATCGCGTCATCCAGGATTTCAACCGGCTCTTCGCGCTTGCCGTCCTGGTTGAAGAAACGCCGTCCCAGGCGGTCGAAGGCCAGGTAGATCACCGGCGTGGTGAACAGCGTCAGCACTTGCGATACGATCAGGCCGCCGACGATGGAAATGCCCAGCGGGTGGCGCAACTCGGAACCGACGCCCCAGCCCAGCATCAGCGGCAGGGCGCCCAGCAGGGCCGCCATGGTCGTCATCATGATCGGGCGGAAACGCAGCAGGCAAGCCTGGTAGATGGCGTCGCGCGGGCTCATGCCTTCGTTGCGCTCCGCTTCGAGCGCGAAGTCGATCATCATGATCGCGTTCTTCTTCACGATACCGATTAGTAGGATGATGCCGATCACCGAAATGATGCCGAGGTCGGAACCGAACAGCATCAGGGCGAGCAGGGCGCCCATGCCGGCCGAGGGCAGCGTCGAGAGGATCGTCACCGGATGGATGTAGCTCTCATAGAGCACGCCCAGCACGATATAGACCGTGATGATGGCCGCCAGGATCAACAGCAGGGTGTTCGACAACGATTGCTGGAACGCCAGTGCCGCGCCCTGGTAATTGATCGCGGTCGAGGCCGGCAGGTTGATGTCGATCTTGGCCTGGTCGATGGCCTTCACGGCGTCACCGAGCGAATAGCCCGGCGCCAGGTTGAAGGAAATGGTCGAAGCCGGGAACTGGCCGATATGCGAGATCACCAGCGACGCCGGCTCTTCCGATACCTTGGTGATGGTTCCCAGCGCCACCTGGGGCGAACCCACGGTGGTGGTGGCCACACCCGGCGTCACGCTGGCGATGTAGATGTCGTTCAGGGAGTCCGGGCCCTTCTGGTAGCGCGGGTCCATTTCCAGGATCACGCGGTACTGGTTGGTCTGGGTGTACATGGTCGAGACTTGCCGCTGGCCGAAGGCACTGTACAGAGTGTTGTCGATGCCCGACGGTGTGATGCCCATGCGCGCTGCCGTCTGGCGGTCGATGGTCAGCTTGGCCTGGATGCCCTGGTCCTGCGCATCGCTGGCCACGTCGCGCAATTGCGGCAGTTGCGACAGTTTCTCCACCAGCTTGGGCGTGTAGAGCGCCACGTTCTTGGAGTCGGCGTCTTCCACGGTGAACTGGTATTGCGTACGCGAGACGCGGGTTTCGATGGTCAGGTCCTGCACCGGCTGCATGTAGAGGTCGATGCCGCCGACATTCCTGACACGTTCCTGCAGGTGCGCAATGACGGTCGAGACATTGTTCTTGCGCTTGCCTTCATCCTTCAGGTTGATCTGGATGCGCCCGCTGTTCAAGGTGGTGTTGGTGCCGTCGATGCCGATGAAGGAAGACAGGTTTTCCACATCCGGGTCTTCCATGATGGCCTTGTTCAGGGCTTGCTGGCGCTGATACATGGCTTGATAGGAAATCGATTGCGAAGCCTGGGTGATGCCCTGGATTACGCCGGTATCCTGCAAGGGGAAGAAGCCCTTGGGAATGAAGATGTACAGCACGGCAGTCAGGACCATGGTGCCCACGGCAACAATCAGCGTCGCTGTCTGGCGTTCCAGCACCCATTCCAGCCATACGCCATAGCGCGCAATGACGCGGTCGAAGAATTCGCCGGAGGCATGGTAGAAGCGCCCCTGTTTTTCTTCCGGCACGTGGCGCAGGATCTTGGCGCACATCATCGGCGTCAGGGTCAGCGAGACGATGGCTGAAATCACGATGGTGACTGCCAGCGTGATGGCAAATTCGCGGAACAGCCGGCCCACCACGTCGCCCATGAACAGCAGCGGAATCAGCACGGCGATCAGAGAGATCGTCAGCGAGAGAATGGTGAAACCGATCTGGGCCGACCCCTTCAAGGCTGCCGCCAGCGGTTTTTCCCCTTCTTCAATATAGCGCGCGATGTTTTCGATCATCACGATCGCGTCATCGACCACGAAGCCGGTGGAGATCGTGAGAGCCATCAAGGTCAGGTTGTTCAGGCTGAAGCCCGCCATGTACATGATGCCGAAGGTGCCGATCAGGGAGAGCGGCACGGCGATGGACGGGATGACCGTGGCCGGCAGGTTGCGCAGGAACAGGTAGATCACCAGCACCACCAGGGCGACCGAGAGCATCAGTTCGAATTGCACGTCAGTCACGGAAGCGCGGATGGTGTTGGTGCGGTCGGACAGGACGGAGATATCGATGGCCGGCGGGGCGGACGCCTGCAGTTGAGGCAGGAGCTTCCTCACCGCATCAACCACTTCGATGACATTGGCGCCAGGCTGGCGCTGGATGCTCAGGATGATGGCCGGCGTGTCGTTGACCCAGGCGGCCTGCTTGGTGTTTTCCGCACCATCGACCACGTTGGCCAGGTCTTTCAGCAAGACCGGCGCGCCGTTCTTGTAGGTCACCGTGATGTTGCGGTAGTCGTCTGCCGTCAGCAACTGGTCGTTGGCGTTGATGGTGAAAGCCTGGGCATTGCCGTCGAAACTGCCCTTGGCCTGGTTCACGTTCGACGCCGTGATTGCGGATTGCAGGTCGGTGATGTTCAAGCCATAGCCGGCGAGTGCAGTCGGGTTGGCCTGGATGCGCACGGCCGGGCGTTGCCCACCACTGATCGAGACCAGGCCTACGCCCGAGACTTGCGAAATCTTTTGCGCCAGGCGCGTGTCGGCGAAAGCCTGTACCTGTGTCAGCGGCATGGACTTGGACGTCAGCGCCAGGGTCAGGATCGGTGTGTCGGCCGGGTTGACCTTGTTATAGATCGGCGGGGCCGGCAGGTCGGTCGGCAGCAAATTGCCACCGGCGTTGATGGCGGCCTGGACTTCCTGTTCGGCGACGTCGAGCGACAGCGTCAGCGCGAATTGCAGCGTAATTACCGAAGCACCGCCGGAACTGGTCGACGACATCTGGTTCAAGCCCGGCATCTGGCCGAACTGGCGCTCCAGCGGCGCCGTAACCGAAGACGTCATGACTTCAGGACTGGCGCCGGGGTAGAGCGTGACGACCTGGATGGTCGGGTAGTCGACCTCGGGTAGTGCCGACTTCGGCAACAACCGGTAAGCCAGGAACCCTGCCAGCAGGATCGCAACCATCAACAAGGATGTTGCGACCGGCCGCAGGATGAATGGGCGGGACAAGCTCATGGACTATCCTTGGCGGTTCAGTTGCTGCTGGCTGATGCGCTGGCGCTGGCAGCATCCTTGTGATGGTGGTGTTCGCCGTTGCCGTTGGTGCTGCCATCAGCGGCCGGAGCCGACGTCGTAGCGGAAGCGGCAGCAGGGGCTGCGGCTGGTGCGGATGCCGCCGGTGTCGCAGCAGGCTCTACAGGAACTGAGGCCGAGGTAGATGCCGAAGCGCCGTCCTTGTTGCGATGGCCGTGTTTTCCGTTGCCGCTGGCGTCGGCACCACCAGCCGCAGCCGGTGCGCCAACCTCAACCTTGGAGCCATCACGCAGCTTGTCGGCGCCTTCGGTCACGATCACGTCGCCCGGCTTCACGCCTTCTATGATGGAAGTCGAGTCGCCTTCGGTGATGCCGACCTTGATCAGGCGCAGGCTGACTGTCTTGTCTTCATTGACGACATAGACATAGGTGCCCTGGCTGCCGCGCTGCACACCGGCAGTAGGAATCAGGATCACGTCGTGCTTGGTATCGACCAGCAGCTTGGCGTTGACGAATTGTTGCGGGAACAAGGCGTTGTTTTCATTGGCAAAGCTGGCCTTGAGCTTGACGGTACCGGTCGATGGGTCAATCTGGTTATCCACCGTCAGCAGCGTCCCGCTGGCGAGCTTGGATTTTTGCGAACGGTCGTAGGTGTCGACGTCCAGCTTGTTGCCCGCACGCAGCTTTTCCATCACATCGGGGATGTTGTCTTCGGGCATGGAAAACACCACCGTGATTGGTTGTAATTGGGTGATCACGACGATGCCGTTGGTATCCGATGCATGCACGATGTTGCCCGGGTCAACCTGGCGCAGGCCAACGCGGCCCGTCACCGGCGAGGTGATGTTGCAGTACACCAGGTTCAGCTTGGCGCTGTCGATGGCGCCGCGGTCGACCTTGGTCTGTGCTTCATACTGGCGCACCAGGGCGTCCTGCGTGGCGAGTTGCTGTTCCGCGATTGAGTCCTGCTTGTAGAGGGTGCGATAGCGTTCCAGGTCGACCTGGGCATTTTTAAGCAGAGCCTGGTCATGTGCCATGGTGCCTTCGGCTTGCTCCAGTTGTACCTGATAGGGACGAGGATCGACCACGGCGATCAATTGGCCCTGCTTGACGACCTGGCCTTCCGTAAACAGGACTTTCATCAACTCGCCGTCGACGTGGGTCTTGATGGTCACGGTCGAAAGCGGCGTGACGGTGCCGAGTCCGTCGAGATAGACTGCAATGTCGCCGGTTTTGGCAGTTGCCGTCACCACGACCGGGGTGCCACCCATGCCACCGCGTCGCCCGCCCTTGCCGCCGCCTGCACTGGCCGAGCCGGCTGCTCCCGCTGGTGCGCCGTCCTTGCCGGCCTCGCCGCCGGCGGGCCTGAAGATGAGGTAGGCAGTCACGGCGATGATCGCCGCAATCAACAGCCATAGCCACCAGCGGGAGGATTTTGCACCGGTCGGACCGGCAATTTTGTTATCAGTCATATCAGGAAACGACTTGTTTATGGTTGAAAGAGGGAAACCAGGTAATGGATTTTGCGAAAAGCCGCAGGTTCCGCGGCGCGGTGCAAAGACTTGTAAAAATTCTGGTGTAAAGACTAACCGACAGGGCTAGGGCCTGTTGACATTTAATTTGGGAGTGCGAAGGTACCGTATGCGTTGCAGGCCTAGGCGCGGCGACGCGTCGTAGTGGCGCTACGGCAAGGAGCTGC